>ERZ1669247.608-NODE-608-length-10924-cov-12.667955_pt1 | contig 10924 bp, 18 predicted proteins | sample MGYA00579297_ERZ1669247 | MGnify/ENA primary metagenome ERZ1669247 (study PRJEB41166, sample SAMN08046056) | hot springs metagenome | biome: hot spring; feature: acid hot spring; material: thermophilic sediment; isolation source: thermophilic sediment from acid...
ATATTATTTCTTTCTTTGTGCCAAAGTATCTTTGTGAGTTCATAGTCGTATTTCTTCAAAAATTCTCTCATCATATCTATTGTGGATGCGTTCACTGCTATGCCCACGGGCATCTGTAAAATAAACCCATTCGCAACAGCGTTCACTGCTATAAAAGAATCATGACCAAAGTTCTTCTTGATGAATACGACTACCTCTTCTATATCCAGCATGTTTATTACCTCCATGACTGCGCAGTCAATCGAAGAAATCTTCCAGACTTATCTTTCCGCTTATTTCCCCTCTTTCCTTTACAGTTTTAACTATATCGCTTCCCTTCTGGTGCATCTGTTCGTCTATGTCCTTCAGCTGCTTCTTCAGTTTCTTCACTTTTTCCTGTTCATCGGCGAGCTTCGCAAAGACGTCCATTCTTAGGGCAACGAGATTGAAGTACCCTGGTATCAGGTTCTCTTCCTCATTCTGCTGGGGCATGTTCCTTCACCACCTTCACAATTTCTCTCTTTGCGTTCTCATATCCGTACACTTTCACGTACTTCGAGAACACATGTTCCTCGACATATATAGTTGGCATATATAGTAATAATAAGCCTGTTAATAAATGTTATTTTTATTCACACGCAATTTAAAAAAAGAAATAGAGGGGTTAAACAAACAAAATGATAAATTATACCTCTCAGGTCTTCATATACGTCAGGCTTTCAAGCTGGTCATCAGGAATGACTGTTTTGCATCTGCGACAGTAAAATCCCCAGATGTTGGCTTTCTTTGAAATCAGGCCGTATCTGATGAGGCCTCCACATCCGCTGTGCCATCTCGGGAACTTCCACAGCCATATCTGGAAAAAATCCACGAGCCTCTTGGCGTAGTACTCCATGTAGAGCTGTCCCACAGTTCCCATGAGCATCTTCCTTACTTCAGGCTTCTTCTCTCCGATCTTGTCTATTATCTTCTGAGGGTCCCGTAAAAATGGCTGTAGATACTTCCACCATTGTCTTCCGAGTCTTCTTATTACCACTTCTGTCTTACCAGAAAGATAGTTGGAATAGTGGTTCATCAGCGTATACAGAGGGTCGAAAAGAGGTATCAGTGCAGGGTCTTTTGTTTTGATATAGAGAGCATATGCATTCAGGTTTCGTGCAAGTGCGTCAGGTTCTATCTGCGGAATGAAGTAATTGATCACGTAATCGAGGTTCTCCTCGCTGGGCAAGAATCCAGCAAGGAAAGTATCGATTGTCCTGTTGATGTCCTTGATGTTCATACAATCACTTTATCGGGTGTTCAGCGGCATCCAGCATGTCATCCGTTATCTCAACGTTCTCTTCCTTTTTCTTTGGTTCAGCGGGTTTTATTTCAGGTTCCTCTTTCTTCGGCTCAGGCTCTTCCTGTATCTTGAGTTCAGGTTCTCTGTTTTCGGGTACTGGTGGCGGAGAGTTTTGTGCCTGTTCCTTGACGTATTCTTCTATCTCCTGCTTTAACCTGCGGAAGTCATCTGTATATGCCAGTGCATATTTTCGCACATCTTCCTTGCTCATCGGCTCGTTGGTCGCAGACGTTATCGGGATACCGTATTTGCTGACCCATATCTTTCCCTTCGATGGATCAGCAGAATCCACGAACTCTTCATGCCCCTCCTCTATGAATGTCTTCAGTTCAGGGTCAAGTTCAGGGATTGCAGGGCCTCTCACAGGTGCGGCTACCTCTGGTATTTCAGGTACGGGATTGTCGTCGGTAAGTTCCTTTCCCTTTATCATGTCATACATTGATTTTGCGGAGTTCACCAGTTCCGGTCCTTTCTTTGTGATCGTATCAATTATCTGTGCTGGAGACATCTCATCTGCCTGTTTGCTTGGGATTCCAAACAGCTGGGCAAGTCTTGATTTTGTTTTCTCGATTCTCTCCATCTGTTCCAGCAGTTCATCGATTGAATCTCCCCTCGCTCTCGATGTGTTCAGGTCATCCAGCCTTCTCCTGAGTTCGTTGAGTTCCTTAGTGATCGGAGCGTATGCCTCAGCTTTCTGGGTACTGGTAAGGTCGGCGAACTGCTGTTGCAGATCGTCTATTTTCTTCATCAGGTCTACTGTGTTCTTATCAGGTTCTTTTTCCCGTTCCTGTTGTATAGTCTTGACTGTTTCTGCGATGGGGTCGATTTTCTTGTCTACCTGACTCACAATTTCATTCACAAGTTCCTTTGTTTTCTTTTCTTCTTTCAATGCCTGTATTTCCTGCCTCAGACTGTTCTCTCTCTCTTTCGCTTCTTCCTTCATCTGCTGGATGAGTAAACTGAGTTTGCTGTCCCCATCATCACTCCCTCCCATCTGCCTTATCATCTTCGGCAGGTTCATCATCATCATGTAATTCATCATGTACTGCATTGTTGTTTCCATTGTTCTTCCCATGTTGGTATCCCCTGATTTCATTCCTTCGAGCATTCGTGCTTGCAGTATCCTTGCCATTTCATCAGCGTCGGAGACGTATTTCTTATCCTCCTCTTTTGACTTTTCCGGTTTTTCCTGCTTTTCCTCTACCATTCTTTCACCTTGTCCATGATCTTCATCAATGCCACGAGTTTCTCACGTTCCTGGGCCTTATGGAATCCGTAATCTAACGCTTGCTGGACGAAATCATTCCAGTCCCAGCCCATCTCTTCAAGAGCCTTTCTGTATCTCATCTCCGCTGACTTCAGGGTAGAAGCGGCTTTCATGCTTCCGATGTAGTCGCCGTGTATCTGGTCTGAGAGTGTGGATGCTATTTTCTGCGATGCCCAGTCCGATGCCTGGTCGATGATTTTCTGGTCTGTTGGTGGAGGTTTTTTTATGTCCCCGATGGTCTCTCTTGGGATGGACTTTAGGATTCTCATAAGCTTGGTCATCCCAATTCCAAGCTCTTTGCGTATCTGTTCCCTGCTCATTCCCTCCTGCAGGAATTCTTTTATTTTCTTCCGCAGTTCGTCTTCATCATCGTCATCTGGTTTTCCAGCCATATATATGTATAAAAATGCTCGATATAAATCTTTGCCACATCATCTTACTGGTAAGCTTACTGGTAAGATGCCTTACCACACCTTACTGGTAAGGAAAACTTGCTTACCACTTTGAGACCCTGTATTATACATAGCCGGTAAGCTTACTGGTAAGCGGTAAGCCATACTGGTAAGGCTTACCAGTAAGCAGGGGGTATCTCATACCATATACGTAGCCAAAGTATCGAACATGTCCGATTAGTTTTTGCTCGGAGTTATTCGACCCTCCCCTCCTTACTGGTATTGTTACCATGTATGTTACCAATATGTATATATATGTCGATGGTATGACATATTGGTGAAAAAACAATGACAAAAAGAATATCGGTCAGGCTGAATGATGATGAATGGAAAATCATCGAAGGCCTCAAAGGCAATGGAAAATATAGCACAACTCAGGTCATTAAGACCATAATATCGACGTATCCCATAGTACTGGACCATGCACGGAAATACGATGCCATAGTGACTGCAAAGGTTACACAAGAAGTGGAGAAGTTTATCAAAGATATAATGGGAGGGGAAGGAAATGGAGCATGAGATAGCACCTGTGAACAGTAATACAGAAACTTTATCGGTAGTATCCCCTGACGTTCAGGGAACAGTGAAAGCACTGGAGCAGTTCAAAAAACTCAAAACCTCTGTACTTGGCCCAGAAGATACAGTTATCATAGAGGGCAAGCCATTTATCAAGAGGAGTGGATGGAGAAAAATAGCCTTAGCGTTCAATATTTCTACTGAGATACTGAGTATCGAACACGAAAAACTCGAGAATGATTACATAGTGAGAGTCAGGGCCAGGGCAACTGCACCTAACGGAAGGATCAGCGAGGGGGTAGCAGCATGCTCCAAGTCGGAGTTCTCTGGGAAGAGGGAAAAAATGGGGACGGTGCATAATATTGAAGCTACTGCAAGCACCAGGGCAATAAACAGGGCAATATCTGACTTGGTAGGTGGTGGAGAGGTCAGTGCGGAAGAAATCGTCACCGAGCAGGAAACAGCCCAAGCACCACCTCAACAGCAACCTCAATCTTCGGATAAAATCACCAATAAACAGCTGGTCTTCATTAAACAGCTCATGGTAAACAAAGAAGTACAGGAATTTGTCAATAAGGAACTGAACGGTAAGGCGATTGAAAGCCTTACCAAAACAGAAGCATCAGACCTCTTGGACAAGATAAGAAACCTATAATTATTTATATTTTTTTTATATTAGATATTTATGGACTTTAGTGACCTCACTTTTGAACAGTTGCTGGATGCACTGCGTCTTACCCCAAGTCTTGTAGTTCTCAACAGGCTAAGTGATGAGATAGTTAGGTTTCCTGGGAATGTACGAAGCCAACTGCAGTCTGCTTATGAATCATCTTATGAATCGTTTGCGCACCCCAAAGGCAGTATCAGGTTCGGGATTGGAGCTTTGACTCTCTTCTGGAAGGGATATATTCCCTATGCGACCTCATCGGTGAGTAAACCTATGTATTCACGGTATTTCATGGAGATGGGTGTAGATGATGTAATAAATTGGGTAAAATCTAATCTGCCTGATGTCACGGATATAATCCTTGATTCACGGTGGAATGCCCTCATGGGGTACAATCCGGTAATTCCGGAGAACGTACCGAGTGAGAGGCCGTCCTACACGGGAAGAAAAACATATACACAGGTGAAAAATGCTGTGGACACATTCGTGAAGGTCCCGTCTGTGGAAGATGTCAAAGAACTTGCGAATCAGGAAGAAGAGGAAATAAGAAGAGAAAGGGAAATAGATGAATCAATAAGAAAAAACAAGCCTGTGCCGGAAAAGGTAGTAGAGGGTTTAACCAAAGAGGCCAAGGAAGAAGTCCGTAAAATCAGGAGAATAATCAACAGACCGATCCCCAATGAAATCCACGATCTCTACATGAGGTACATTGGAGTAAAGCCGAATTACATCAATCAACGGGCATTCTCCATATTCCTGAAGAAGGTATTGAACGCATTTCCCAATTACGAAGTCCAGGAAATACTGGATAGAGTGGATTTTGGGTCTGTCATAGAAGCCATAAAAGAGGGAAAGAAGTTCAGCGAATACCTGCAGGAAGCACTCGATGACCTTCTGAGGAGAATGCATGTTAATGAGATGGATGTTAATACGGGCATTGAGGAAGCAGATGAGCTGAATCTGAGGGTACAGTTATTTTCTCGACTGCTTGACCTGCTGTTCCGAATCTACTCGGAATACGGCAGGGAAGAAGACAGGGATGCACAGAGAGGCATACTCAGGATACTCTGTGAGAACTTCGATATATGTTCTGATACTGCCATAGAGAATGTCAGGAAGAATATTCCTGAATGGGTAGTGGAACACGTAGATTATTTATATTAAAGTTCTCTGTCCGTGGATTTTGGCCACGAGTTCATCATACAGTGGAGAAGGATATTTATCATCAAACAATCCTATTCCAAGGTATTTTTTAGCCCTTGTCAGGGCCACATTTATTATCTTTCTCTCAACGTCCTCGTTTTCTTCCCATTCATCGAGGATTCTCTTCGTGGAATCAAAGGACACCCATACCTGATCGAATTCCATACCCTTGGCTGCATGGACTGTATCGATATATACCACGTCTTCATCCTTTATACCACTCTCTACGAACTGGTACATGAGACCTATCTGTTTATCTGAGAGCTTCAGGTGCTTCAATATTTCTGTTTTATCCATCTGGTAAATTGTGATCTTGTAATTACCTTCAAGGTCTTTCTCAAGGTTCAGTTTTCCTCTCTGCAAATCGCTCTTAAGCCCACGAACCAGTATTCCCTGAGCATAAAGGTGAGGTATGAGATACTGTATTTCCTCCATCGAGAGTTTAGGGAATTTGGATATGATATTTACAAGTCTCAGCATGTTCCTTGTCCAAGGCTGGAAACCCTCGTGGGAAGTATTTATTGACAATGTGATTTTTCCCTGTTCCGTGAGTGCCTTGCCTATTTCCTTCGCCAGTCTGTTGGTTCTCGTCAGGATCACTTTCTGGGACGGCAGACGGACATATTTGTCCATAGATATATCCCTGACTTCTGTGCTTCCAAGTCCCTCATAGTGCTTGTTTTCCCCGAACCTTATACGTGATGTAATCACTGCCGCCATATCCCTGACGCTGTTCCCAAACCTGAATGACTGGGTTAAATGGAAAGTTTTTGCCTTTTCTCTCCATTGCAGAAAATCTGACGTTTTCACTCCCCTGTATGTATATAATTCCTGATAATCATCCCCTGCCATCACAAAATACGTGGAAGGCCATCTCTTCAGTATTTCCCACATAATTGGAGTGAAGTCCTGCACTTCATCTGCGATTAGAATATCAAATCGTGGAAGCGGGATACGCAGACCCTCTACGAGAAGGTCTTCGTAGTCTCTCCTGCCGAGATGCTTCTTGTATTCGAGATACTTGGGAAGTATTACCGCAGGATTTATATCCCATGAATACTTATAGGCGTCCTCATCTATTGGATGCTCTCCAAGGGTCTCCACGAACTTTGCATAGGAATAGGAGAACTTGGACCAGTCGGTATCGAGGTTCTCAGGGTCTGAATCCACATTGGTATTGGAATTGCCGTATGAAAGATTATGTGCCTTGCAGAAGTCCCTTATCTGTGAAGGTGTGAGAAAATCTCCGTCTTCTCCAGCCCTGAGCATCATGATCTGTGATATGGCTGAGTGAAGTGTGGACACCTGATTTTTAGGTGCATCTATTCTTTTTTGGGCATCCGAAGCCATCGATTTTGAATATGTGATGTATCGATAGGAAAGACCCTTATCGACTGCGTCCTCAATGATTTTTTCAAGAGTATATGTTTTTCCTGTTCCAGGAGGCCCGAAAATCAAGTTGTACTGCGATAAGTCATTTACTGTTATCTCCCCAGAAATCATGATATATACAATACAATATTACATATAAATCTTCTGTTTAACAGTTGTCAAAAAGCTTTTATACCTCTGTTTGTTATACTATTATGAAGTCGGAATTTGCTGCTAAAACACGTTACGACAGGACAAACCATTCATATACTCTGACAATCCCGTTCGAGATTGCCACTTTTATGAAGCTTAAACCAGGGGAAAAACTGCATGTCGTGATCGAGAAGCTGGACGAACGATTGTAAAACTGCCTCGTATCGGTGATATAGACGTATTTCTACTTTCCCCTTGGCAATAGAAGCTTCTTTCTGCGCATTAATCCAGATGCACAGAGCGGTAAGATTATATATCCGAAGGCAGAGAGCGTGGAACTTGCTGGGGAAGATGTGGCACTCATCCTCAAGAAGATGGTGCCTCCAGTATTCAAGAGACTGGGGTATACTGATGAAGAAATAGAGAAGATAAGGACTGTCCTTGCAAAACCCGTTGTCACGATAGATGCCATACTGAACAAGATAGACGATATAAAGGTGTACAGGGAGACCAACGAGATGGATGTAACAATTCAGGGACATGCTGTGAGATTAAAGGGAAAGGATTTTTTGAGTCCTGTGAACTTCCAGATATGGTCTGCTTCGGTTCTCCATATGACCCTTGATATAACGAAGGAAGAGTGGAGAGCTTTCATCCAGTATCTTGTGGATTTTTCAAAGGAAGAGGCTGAAGACCCGCTAAGTCCCAACGCACTCGATGAAGTGGTCAAGAAACTGAAGATGATAAATATCTATGATGACTGGTGCGATGCACTGCTGGAAACATGGCAGGATGGAGTGAGAGAAGCCGCACTTTTGAAGGATGGCAAGTTGTTCATCTCCACGTCCATTGTGGAAAGCATAGTGAAAAAACTGGAAATAAACAAAAGAATGGTCAGGGATATACTCTCTCCAATACTGTCGGAACCTGCCAACGTGGTCTTATGGAAGAAATGGCATGATGTGAAATTGACCAAGAGGATGTGGGTTATAGACTGGGAAAAGCTGAAGAGCATAAGGGACGTGAGTGATATAAAGATAACAAAAGGTGAGGATAATGGAGTTTAAACTGAAAAAGTATTATGAAGGGGAGGAATATAACCAGATTCTCAGGATAATCAAGAGTTTCAAGGGTATCAAGACAGATAACGGATGGTATATGTCTGTTTCTATGTACAGGTCAATGGTAGAGGCGATGATGATAAATCTCGGAGACAATCCCACTGAACCTGTGTACGGACTGACTGATCTATATCAGGTGATCCTGAAGGATAAGGTAGAAAACCCTGAACTTGCCACCATCATAAAACAGGCTCAGTTCGATCCCGATACTGGCGTTCTCACGATGAATGAGGACGTGTTCCAGAAATTCGCAGATTTCTGCGAGAAAAACGATGTGAAATATTACCTGCTCAAGGATGCTGACAAGATAGATGTATGGGAGAAGGAGACCACGATGTCCCTGCTCCACGACATAAGGAAAGAGATGGAATCATTCAATTACAGAGTGGTTCTGTCAGGAACTGAACTCACGGACTTGCTGAGGGTAATAAACGAGAATCAGGAGAAGCTGGCGAAGGATTTAGGGATAAACATAAAGAAAATCTATCAGGATGTGCAGGTGGGAAAGGAACCTGAGATAGTCCATTTCATTTACAACTCCATAGACCCTATGATACTGTATATAAAAGATGAAGACATAACCGATACGAAGATACTCAGATTCCAGGACATCCTGACACTCAGGAGAGATGTTGCAGAAGAACTCGTGAAACTGAAGAAAGGTGAGATCATTGAAAAGAAGAGACCTTGAGGTAAGGGCAAAGAAGGAACTCGAAGGAAAAGGATATGCTGTAGCGAGAGCGATGTCATCTGCACGTATAATAGGTTCAAAATACGTAGCACATTATAACGATTTCTTCAACTCATTCGACCTCATAGCCGTGAAGGATAACGAAGTGAGGTTCATTCAGGTAACGTCTGGAACGCAGTTGTCTTCACACAAGAAGAAGGTGAAAGAGAATTTCCCTTATCTGTTCACAAAGGTAGTTTCCGTTGAGATGTGGTACTATTATAAACTCGGCAGGAAATGGGAATACACCATCTCGTACCTTAGGAACGGCGTCTGGATGGATTCACGTCTCTAAGTTTTCCGATTTGAACATCGTGCATAGCACAATTTTCCATGCAAGTGATACCTTCCTGAATGGATTGTGTTCATGCTCGAAGTCGTCGAACATGGTTTCCAGCAACTTACTGCAATCCTCTTTTCTCATATTTTCTGCCTCTCAACTATCATCCCTGCTATCCTCTTCTCGTTCTTGATCTCTGAGAGTGAGGAGAATGCCTCGGCCATGTTCCTGAACCTTGCGGAATACCTCTTGAACGCTATCCAGTCTTCGCTGTAAATCCTTATTTTCTTCTCTGTTAGATAAGGCATTAATTATATATTTATATCCCCAATATATACTTTTCTTCACAGAAGTTTTTATAATATATCCTGATAATTATCATATGACTATGGACAATGGAAGTAAAGCTATATTAGGCGTAGGGATAGCTGCCGTGGTGGGAGGGGTAGCGTACTATGTCTATGAAAAATCAAAATCGCCACAAACAGGTGTTACTTGCGACGTGGCCACAATACAGCTTTCAGCATCTCCTACTACAGTTAGTCCTGGAGGTACCGTAACCTTTACAGCAGTGGCAACTGATGCGAATGGAAATCCAGTGAATGGTGTAAGTATCACGCTGTTGGAGGTAACTACCAACACATCATCATCTCCAGCAACTACGGATTCCACAGGTACTGCTGATTTTTCAGTGACATTCCCTGCGGATACGGAACAGGGATCGTATGTATTTGAAGCGGAGGCGTGCTGATATGACCACAACCAGTAATACGGTAACAATAACTGTTCAGGGTATAACCTATACATATTCACTGGGGCTAACAGCGAGTCCAACCACATTACCAAGTTCTGGTGGAACAGTTACACTCACAGCACAGTACAGTTCATCACCTTCAGGTGCAAATCTCTCTGGTATAAGCGTGACATTCACAGAAATTACAACAGGCACAACGGCAACTGAAACGACCAATTCATCTGGAGTGGCAACAACAACATTCACTTTACCAGCAAACGACACCACAACATCGGAAACCTATCAGTTCCAAGCAACAGGTGCATTGTAAATGACAACTGTCAGCAATCCGGTAACGATAACCGTTCAGGCACCTCAGCCTACTGTTACGGCAAATCTGTCCGCATCAAGTACTTCTATAACTTTAGGACAGTCCGTAACTCTTACGGTAACGACAACCGGTTGCAGTGGCAGTCCCATATATTCATGGTATGAAGATGGAACTGATGTTGGCGAATATGGGCCATCTATAACTTATACGCCCTCCACATCAGGAAGTCATACAGTGTATGTTTATATTGTATGCTCAAATGGAAGTGTATATTCAAATTCAGTTATAATAACTGTAGGACAGCCGTCTACAACTTATAATGTATCCGTGTCTGCATCACAGACAACCAACTTATCAACAACAGAGGACGTAACCTTCTATGTAAATGTTACAGCGAGTGATGGAAGTTCAGTTAGCGGTACAGCCACACTCTATCTGGCAAATGGATCAGGTACTGTCTGGGGTCAGTGGCCTTTGACACTATCAAACGGGCAGGCCCAGATAACAATTCAACCAGGAATGTATCTTGCACAGGGTTACGATACCATGTATTATTATGCAATATATAACGGATACCAGTCATCACAGGAAGAGCTGACCTTCATATCATCGACAGCGCCTACCTCTATACAACTATCTGCGAGTGCAACGAGTGTAGAAGCCGGAACAGATGTAACCTTTGATATAAGTACCAACGGAAGCAACGTGTCTGTAACTCTGTATGCTTATAACAGTCTATCAAATGCACAGAATGCTCCAAGCCTGACTGGGCAATTAGG
>ERZ1669247.615-NODE-615-length-10819-cov-2.919547_pt1 | contig 10819 bp, 10 predicted proteins | sample MGYA00579297_ERZ1669247 | MGnify/ENA primary metagenome ERZ1669247 (study PRJEB41166, sample SAMN08046056) | hot springs metagenome | biome: hot spring; feature: acid hot spring; material: thermophilic sediment; isolation source: thermophilic sediment from acid...
TATAGTAACCATACTGCCTAAGTGGAATGAACTTGGTTAACAATATTACGTAGGCCAACGCCAGTGCATAGCTCACTATAGTCTGGGCGTAGTTGAATATTACTCCAAGCACCTGCGACTCCTCAATAAGCCTAGGCACTAAGACCCATCAACCCCCTTCACTTTAAAGTATTATTTTTAGTTGTTAAATTAAACCCAGCCTTAGTTCTATAGGGCATTTCAACAAGGCCACTGCAGTCACTAATACCTCAATCCCCCTTCATTAATGCCCTTAAGCCATGGTAGATAATTATCCTTAAGATAATTAATGATTCCTAATTCCTAAGCATCCACTACTGCATTTTGCCTCATTGCGGTTAAGTATTTCAACCAGGGTACTGTTGAACTGCAGTGAGTGGTGGGGTTAGGTTTGAGGATTATGTTGCTGAATTACTGAGTAGGCTTGGGTTCAGGGTAATGGACAGGAGGGTTAAGGTGACAAGTAATGGGGTTGAGGTTGGGGAAGTAGACTTAATCGCTGAGGATGAGTGCGGTAATAAGTACTCTGTTGAGGTTAAGTCAGGTAAGGTTGACGTGAGTGGGGTTAGGCAGGCATACACTAATGCTAGGTTAATTAACGCTAGGCCCCTAATAGTGGCTAGGGGCTTCAGTAATGATTCAAGTAGGGCCCTCGCCGAGGAGCTTGGGGTTAGGGTTATTGAACTTGAGGACGCAATCGTCCTTAAGCCAGATGAATTGAGGACTGCCGTTGAGTCAGCAATGTACAGTCTAATTGAGGAGCTTGCCGACGCATTAACAGTACTGATGAGTAATAGAAGGGGCGTGGAGGATGTGATGGATGCTATCACACAATGCAGTGACTGGAACTGCGTGTGCGGTAGGCTTGGGTTAAGTGGGGAGGAGTGCGGTAGGTGGATTAGTGAATTAAGGGGTGAACTGGGGCTTAGGGTATCCTCAATAAGGACCCTTAGGGCCGTGGTTAAACTATACAGGCTACTCCTAGGCATACTAAGGACAAACACTTAATAATTGGCCAGGGGAACTGAAGCAATGCCCCTACCCCCAGGTGAATTACTGTCAATAGCAATGGGCGCCGCCCTAGCCCTAGTAATGGGCATTAAGAGACCACCCCTAATCATATCTGCGCTACTCCTCATAGCCATAGCCGTACTAGCCCTAGGCCTAGCCGTAGTCCTAGGCGCCCTAGCCTCAGTGGGGGTTTACGTAATAATAATGGATCTAGGCTACGTAACAGGCCTAACAGCATCCCTAATAAAAGACCTATTAAGGAGCAGCATCGAAGAGAGGAGGATTGGGGGAGGAGGCCTACTGGCCACTGAGGCTGGGGTTAAGAGAATTAGGAGTGGGGCCGACGTTATTGAGGTTAGGTTATTCAATGGCGGTAACGCACCATCAGTAATAGATAGGGGGCCCATTAGTGAGGCAACAGCAGTACTAGTATCCTTAACCAGAACCGCAATGAACCTGCTTAAGAATGGGCAAGTCATTAGGGTTAAGGCGGGTAGGGAGAGCGATAAGGCTATGGTTAAGGTGGTTTCAACAGTGGGTGAACTGGAGGAGTTATCGCAATTACTAGTTAATAAAAGTAAGAGTAGGGAGAAGGCAAAGAGCATACAGTGGAGAGGGAGCGCAATACTAGTATATAGGAACGGGAAATTAACCTACATAATACCCATAAACCGCTAATTCACTAATCCCGCTTCTACGTTTAATGGATTACACTGTGAGCCAAGGAGCCTAATGAACCTGCATCTTGAAGTTGCCTCATACGTTAATTAACGTAATGCCATTTTGACGGTAGGCTTAATGACAATTTTTACATATACTTTATTGTATTACTAGTGTAATTAAAGCCTAAGACCTATGTATGACATGAATAAAGCCTAGAGTAATACTTAAAAATATAGCGTTCAAAATAAGCACCGATAAGTATGGCCAACAGGAGAGGTATATCCAACGTAATAGCAACAATAATACTGATAGCAGTAGCCATAGCGTTAGCTGTGGCTGTGGCAATATGGGCCTTCGGCCTCTTCAGAAGCAACGCCCACGCTGGCACATTATCATCAATAAGCCAAGACCTCTACGTGACTAGCAGTGGCGCAAGCTACTTAGTACTCTACGTGAGTAACCCGAGTGGCTCAACGCAGAACATAGTCTCAGTAACCCTAGGTGGCTCATCCTGCAATTTCCAGGGAGCAACATCAAGCATAAGCAACCCTAGTAGCGTAACTACTATTTCAAGTACTATAGGTGGCGTGGTTTCCACTAATGGTCAAGTAGTTATTGCAGGTGGAACCATGGTCTACCTAGTCTACACCTGCACTGGCTCTTATACGCCTGGCGTGCAGTATTCCGGTACCATTTACTTGTCCAGTGGCTCAAACATACCATTCACTGTGGTTGCCCAAGCCATAAGCTAAGTTAATGATACTTAGTTAATTGCTTCATTTAAAAACATTCTCCTCTTCCTACTTCCTCATCATTTTGAATAATGAGTATAGTACTACCTCATTAGCCCCCTCGTAGACTTCAGTAACCTTAGCATCCCTGTAAAGGTACTCAAGCGGCATTTCAGTGGATAAGCCAACAGCCCCCATTACCTGAATGGCTAATTTAGTCACGTTAACCGCAGTGCTGGTTCCAATGAATTTAACCACCTGCGCGTATTTAGTGAATTCCCCAAGCCCCCTATCCCTCATTAATGCCGTAGTGTAGAGTAGACTCCTAAGAGCCTCAACCTGAGCGTACATTTGAGCCAGGTAATTCTGAATAACGCCCAATTGAGCCAATAGGCCACCGTATATTCTCCTACCATGGGCGTAGTTGTAGGCTTCAGTGAGGGCTCTTTCAGCTATACCTAGCCCAATAGCGCCAACGCATGTCCTACCTAGGTTAAGCTCCTCCATGGCTAAGTAAAAGCCCCTATTAACCTCCCCAATCCTGTACTCATCAGGTACACTGCAGTCCCTAAACACAACCTCAGCGGTGCCACCACCCCTAATCCCCATTGCCTCAAGGTGATTAACCTCAACGCAACTCCCCCTAGGCACTAGGAATGCCGTAATGCCCCTATGCCTCTCCTCAATGCCCCCAGTCCTCGCGAAGACTAGGTATAGGTCAGCGTACTGGCCACTGGTCACCCAGGTCTTACGGCCATTAATAACCCACTCACCCCCACGCTCAGTGGCCTGGGTTTCAATAGCCCCAGCATCACTCCCACAGCAGGGTTCAGTTAGGGCGAAGGACGCTATTAACTCACCCTTAACTAAACCCTCAAGGAACCTCTCCTTAACCACCCCACTGCCGTGGTTTAGGAGTGTGTCAATTATTAAGGCCCCCTGAACCTCCATTACTGTGGCTAGGGTTGGGCTATGTTTAGCAACCTCCTCAATAACAATAACCTCACCCCTAAAGTCCAATCCACCCCCACCATACTCCGGTGGAGCCATGGGGGCCAGTAGGCCAAGCTTACCCAACTCCCTCAGTAGGCCCCTTGGGTACTCCCCCTTAACCTCAATGTCCCTGGCTGAGGGTTTAATTCTAGCCTCCGCGAATTCCACTGTGCTCCTCCTTAATAATTCATGAACCTCCTCAAGCAGGGGATGCATGGGTTAGTTGCCCAGTGTGCTTAATTCGCTTAACGCTTAGAAGGGAATATAGGCTTCTTGAGGGCTACTGGAAGTGTACGTAATGCTTATATAGTCCAGGTAGCTTAGCGTTTCGGGGATTATTATTGAAGCACGGGTTAGGGAATCCCGGGATGGATTACTAAAAATCCTCAGGGAAGAGGGCTTAGACTACAGTGAGGTTGATTACAGGCCCACTAATTGGCCAATGCCCCCGAGGCTAATCTTCGATGGAATCAACGTTGAGCCTGAAACGCCAAGTGAACTATACATAACTGACACGACCTTCAGGGATGGGCAGCAGGCCTTCTACGCCTACAGCCCAGGCGACGTTAAGGGGCTTTTCAAACTCCTCTCAGAGCTGGATAACGGTAGTGGGAGGTTGAGTAGGAGTGAATTCTTCCTATACACTGAGAGGGATAGGAGGATTGTTAAGGCTGTTATGGAGTTGGGGTTGAATTACCCTAAGGTTATTGGTTGGGGTAGGGCTAGGGTTGATGACGTTAGGTTGATTAGGGAAAGCGGCTTGGATGAAATGGTTATGTTAATGTCGGTCTCAGACATCCACATTAAGGCTAAGTTCAACACAACTAGGGCAAGGGCAGCCGAGAAGTACCTTGAAGCCGCTGAGGAGGCTATGAGGAGTGGCGTAGCCCTACGATGCAGCCTAGAGGACGTGACAAGGGCCGACGTGGTAGGCTTCGTAGTACCCTTCGTTAGGAGGCTGATTAGGCTTAATGAGAGGTACGGCACACCACTAGTCATTAAACTCCCAGACACAACAGGCGTAGGGGTACCTTACCCAACAGCCTCACTACCCTACAGTATACCTAAGTTAACGTGGGTAATGAGGAGCATCCTCAAGATACCCAGCAACTCCCTTGAATTCCACGGACACGGGGACTACCACATGGCAGTCGCCAACGCCGTGGCCGCCTGGGTCTACGGGGCTGGGGTTAATAATGGGACGCTACTCGGCATTGGGGAGAGAGCCGGTAACGTACCCATTGAGGCCCTTGTGCTTTGGTACGGTAGGCTCCGCGGCTCCTTCGATGGAATGGAGCCTAGGGTCATTTCAAAGATAGTGGATTACTTCAGGGGAATGGGCTACAGCGTACCTAGGCACCAGCCAATAGTGGGCAGTAACGCCTACGCCACCGCGGCCGGTATCCACATTGATGCCCAGTCCAAGGACCCTGAAACCTACCTATCCATGGACCCTTCACTGGTTGGTATGAGGGAGACCATACTCATAGGCCCGTACACGGGAAGGTCTGGGATTGCCCACGTGCTTAAGGGTATTGGGGTTAACGTGGATAAGAGCAATGAGGCTGTTGAGAGGGTTTATAGGGCAATCGTTAGGCTTTACGACGAGGGCCGTTTAAGGGAGCCAATGAGTGAGGAGGAGTTCATGAGGGCAATGGGCTCCTTAATCAATGAGGAGCTCATTAAGGCTAAGTGACGTAACTGCATTAATCAATAGTCTATATACCTAAGCCACCGCGCTTAATAAGCCTGGGCACTGGGGGTTTAATGTGAGGATTATACCGAGGACAATGTGTACTCAGCACCCTGACTACGCCACCGTGCCTCAATGGGCCACTAACGACTTCATTAAGGGTGATGATGAGGTTTACGAAGCCTACATGAACTACAGCATTTACGATTGCCAGGAAACCATGTGGGACTTCGAGGGTAAGGACGTTGACATTTACGTTGTTAGGAAGCTCCTTGAGAACTACGGGGGATTCTTCATAAACAAGGTCCTTGGCGAGGACATTTTCCTAACCTACAGGTTACCTAACCCAAACGTTGAGGCGTCTGATAGGAAGGTTTACGCTGAGGCCCTTGAAACAATACCAATGGCCTACGACCTAGCCAGGGTCTTCTACGGTAAGCCTGTTAAGGCAATATTCGAGGTAATATACCCCCTAACGTCCAGTTCAAGGGACCTCATAATAACCCTCAGGTACTATGAGAGGGTTGTTGCAGGTAAGTGCAGGGTTGAGCTTGATGAGGGTGTTAAGGTGGCTGACGTCATAGGTGAGGTTGAGCCGAAGACCATTGAGGTAATACCACTCATTGAGGACATGGACTCCCTCCTAAGGGTAGACTCAATAATAGAGGGTTACGTTAAGGCCGTTAAGCCCCAGTACATTAGGGTATTCATAGCCAGGTCCGACCCAGCAATGAACTACGGCCTAATACCAGCAGTACTACTGGCTAAGATAGCCCTATCAAGAGCCTACACTGCAGGTAACGCCCTTGGGGTTGGAATCTACCCAATAATAGGCGTAGGCCCCACGCCCTTCAGGGGTAATTTTAACCCACGCAACGTCAATAATGTCCTCAGGGAGTACCCTGGAGTATACACATTCACTGTTCAATCAGCCTTCAGGTACGATTACCCGGTGGATAACGCTAAGGACGCAATCAACACTGTTAATAATTCAAAACCCACTGAACCATTAATACTAAGTAAGCATGAGGAGGAGTTAGCCCTAACAGTAATCAGGCAGTACGTTGATAGGTATCAGGCTGAGGTTGAGGGCTTAGCCAACGTAATAAACTACGTAGCCCAACTCCTACCCCCAAGGAGAACCAGGAGGCTTCACATCGGCCTATTCGGCTACGGGAGGGGCTTCAGGGGAATTACGCTGCCTAGGGCAATAGCCTTCGTTGGGGCACTATACTCAATAGGCATACCCCCGGAGCTCCTAGGCTTAGCCACACTACTTAAGCTTAATGAGAAGCAGTGGGGTGTCCTGGAGGGTAATTACGTTAACCTGTGGCGTGACTTAAGCGACGCCGCACAGTACATTTGCCTCGAGTGCATTGAGCAATTACCAAGCATGAAGAATGAGTTGAGGGTTGATGAGGAAACAATCTCAATGGTGCTTGAGGACGTTAAGGCCATTAATGAACTAGGCGTTAAGGTACCATCCCCAGGCTTCGAACAGAGGAAGCACGCCCTACTCACTAAGCTATTCCTAGAAAGCGCCAGTAACGGTTACATTAACGATGCTAAGGAGTACCTACTGGAGATGGCTAAGGTCAGGAGGGGAGTAGGCTAATTAACCCATTTAAGCCTCATAGTATCTTCCAGCGGCAGGTATGCTTATAAACCTGCCCCACAGGACAGGGCTTAATGTACCCCATACTATACTTCCTACTTGAGGCTGCGGTAGTGTACGTGTTGGCGGCCGTGGTAATGTACGCCTCATGGAGGCTTGGGGGTGATGACGTGTTATTAGCCTCGGCAGTATCATCATACCTAATGCTCCTAACGGTCAGCCAATTCCTAGCCAGTAAGATAATGAACATAGGCTACGCCAACCTACCCAGTGGTACAGTAACCTACTCAGCCACCGTAGCCACCCTTGATGTTTTAACCCTAAAATACGGTAGGAGGATTGGGTACTGGGTTGTTAGGGTTGCCGCATTACTTCAACTGGGGCTTTGGGCAATAATCCAATTAACCATATACGCCCCACCAGCCCCATTCTGGAACCTACAGGGAGCCTTCGCAAGCATTGTTGGTGAATCAGCGAGAATAGCCGTAGCCAGCGTTGCAGCCTTCTTCACAGCCGAGACCCTTGACGTACACTTGGTGAGCAGGATCATGGGTAACGTGTTTAAGAGAGTAGGCATATCGGACCCAGTAAGCATGACTGTGGATAGCCTAGTCTTCGTGCCCATAGCCTTCTACGGCGTAATGCCAATACCAGCACTCCTAAGCACCATGCTCGGCCTCATACTTGGTAAAATAACCCTAGTCCCATTAACAATAGGGGCCGTTGCCGTTAATAGAAGCACACTAAAGTACGCCCCAGTCATCCAAATACGTTAAAAACAATGTTTTAACCTAATCAACCCCCTTAAGAAGCCTAATGCCTAGTGACCATCGCCCTAACCACAGGCTTCACAATACACTCACCATTACCAGTTAAGTTAACGTTACTAACCATACCCATGTCCACGTTAATACTGTAGCTTGACCCATTAACAACAATGGGCTGAGGCTCCAAGGGAACCTTAATCACATTGCTAGGAAGCCTACATTGGTAGGTTCGCCCATTAATAACAGCCTGCACGCTGGATATCCTTAGGAATATTAGGTTGTACGTGCCGTTGGGTGGATTACACTTAGCCACAAGCTGCGATGCTGAGGTTAATGATGCTAAGTCAACCTTAAATGACGCATTACCCAGAGTGAAGACGGCAATACTGCACGTGAACCATGAGTCAGTGCCCTCATTATGCAGCATCACTGATGATATTGTAACGTAGAGGTGCTGGACCTGAACAGGCTTATCACTTATGAGCACGTAAACTGACGCTGGTTTAAGCAACGTAGTGAGTATGTAACCAGCAACCACTGCCACCGCCACAACTACCACAACGGCTACTACTACTCCCAGCCTCATACTGGAGTATGGGTACTGCTTCCCTTTTTAAGGATGATTAATGATTACTTCAGGTTTCGGCTTAATTCCAGCGCCGTTCCACTAGTGTTGAATTGAGTAACTGCTCCTGCACTTTAACCTAGCCTCCCTAGTTGCCTTAATTAACTCATCCCTTGAGGAGTGGGTTAGGCACCTTGACATTAATGCATCAAGCAGCGCAGCCTCGGCTGCGTCAATAATGGCCCTCACTGGTTCATTCATTATCCTGCGGGCTAGGGAATTAACCCTAATCCTCATTATTATTGACTTAGCCTCACCGAATAAGTTATCCCTAGGGACAAGGTGAATTAACCCATAATCACCAGCATCCCTGGAGCTTAAAGCCTCCCCTGAAACTAGCCTAATCATGGCCATCCTCGGTAATGCGGCCTGAAGCCTAGGCATAGAGAAGACCGGCGGCACACCCACTGCGCCCTCCGGGTAGCATAGGTAAACGTCCGGTGGGGCTATTGATAAGTCACTTAGGACACTTAACTCAAGCCCCAGCCCCAGGGCTGACCCATTCAACACACTCACAATGGGCTTATCGAGGGTTATCACAAGTGAGACGAGTGCCTTAATGGCCCTCACTAACTCCCTAACCGAATCGTAGTCTGATCCAATGAGCCCCCAGTCAATGCCCGACGTGAAGAATGAGGCCCCTGTGGCGGTTAAGGCAACCCAGCGGACGGCGGGGTCCTGGTTAGCTAAGGTTAAGGCCGCCATTAACTGGGTTAACACGTCCAGGTCAAGTGGGTTCTCGGGGCCGTTGTCAATGGCCACAACGCCCACGCCATCCTCATTCCAAACCTTAACCTTACTGAGCCTCATTAATAACACCAGCTTCAAGCCCTTTTTAACCTACTGAAGGTACTCAACGTAGAAGTAGGCTAGTAGGGCTGCTGAGAAGGCTAGTGAGGCTGTTCCCCACATCATGCCGATGTATGGGCCATCAGTCAACGGGTTTAGGAATAGGGACACGGCAATAGCCACTATAGCCAACAGTGATGCCAAATACCCTAACGCCACCGCAGTGCCCTTACTTAACTTGAAGCCACTGCGTCCACTTAATGAGGCTGAATTAACCTTAGCCTTAACCCTAATCCACATTCTGTGCGCCGCATAAACCCCACTGAAGGATATGATGACCGGCGGCACTATGACAAGTATGAACCACAGTATTGCGACTGGTACGCCAGGTTGAATAGCACCCCATATGCTTAATTCAATAACCCAGGTTAAGCCAGTTATGAATAATGCGGTTACCCAAGGCCTATCAAGCGGGTGAAGTAAGTCACCCCTATCTAATGCGGGAACTATTAGTAGTATAATTAACGGTATGAATATTCCCATTAAAACATCGGTGGCTAGGCCGAAGGGCATGTCAGCCATCTTATACATGAATAGGAAGAACCATGGTGGGTAAGGCGGCACGCTGCTTGCCTGTGGACTAGTGGGTGATGGGCCTGGGTATGGTGAGAAGAGTATGGGTACCCTACTCAGCACTTGCGGTATGGCCAGTACCGAGGGTATTATTAGTATTATTCCCCAGGTTAGGAAGACTACTGCAAGCATGAATACGAAGTTCCTCGGCCACCAGGGCTTAAGCCTTGAGTCACCCCTACTTAGTAAGGCCGGGGCCCTGTAGTTAACCTCCCTTGGGTCAGGCATGAAGCCGTTCTGCTCAGCCAAGTAGAAGTGAAGCATGAAGAAGAGCAGTAGGGCTGAGGCGATTATTATGTGCCAACCTAGGAATCTAGTGAATAAGTCTAGTTGAGTCCCATTACCGAAGAAGATTGGGATTACGCTTGATAAACCTAAGGACGTTAAAATACCCTTACCCACACCCACAGCGTCAGTCGATAATACGTCACCAGTTAGTGAGTAACCAACGAAGGCTGCGCCAAGGGTCATGGCGAAGAGCAGCACACCCAAAACCCACTGAATACCCCTAGGCCTCTTATGAGCACCCCTGAAGAAGACCTCGAGGCCGTGAACGTAAACGGCAAGAATCATTACGTAGGCCCCGTAGAGGTGGCTTGAGAGCAGTATTGAACCAAACGGCACATTGTGTATTATGGCCATTGTTGAATCATAAGCATCACTGGGTTGGTAATACAATAATAGTATTAATCCAGTTAAGACCTGCCAAGCCAAGGCTGACGTGGCTATTGCCCCAAGCCAATACTCAATACTGAACATGTAATCCGGCACACCCATGAATGGCACATCCTTAAGGTGAAGCATTTCAGCAATCCTATCCCAGAAACTACCACTACTCATACCCACCACCTCACGATGCCGGATTACTGTAATACTTAACTATAGTACTAGTACCACTTATGGGTGTTCCACCCTCCAAATCCCCTAATGGATTATTAATTACGTCTTGCGTTGGGTTATTGTATCCTGGGTGTCCGTATATGATTGGTCCGATCATTTTTACTGCGTATAATTCGTCTGTGCTTGGGTCCCATTCTAAGATAACTGCTGGTAAAGGTCTAACGGTGGGGCCGGTGATTACGGCACCACCACGGTAGGGGTCATAGGTAGAGCCATGGCAGGAGCAATGAATAACCTTATCCATAGGCCCATTAACCGTTATAGCCTTAACCCCAGGTGGGTAAAATGTTAATTCCGGGAACGTGCAGCCCAAGTGTTGGCATAGGGCACTGTAGGCTACTATGTTTTTATTTGGCCCAACACCACCTGGGAATTCATAGG
>ERZ1669247.616-NODE-616-length-10814-cov-9.798773_pt1 | contig 10814 bp, 11 predicted proteins | sample MGYA00579297_ERZ1669247 | MGnify/ENA primary metagenome ERZ1669247 (study PRJEB41166, sample SAMN08046056) | hot springs metagenome | biome: hot spring; feature: acid hot spring; material: thermophilic sediment; isolation source: thermophilic sediment from acid...
ACACGCATAAAGCCAATTACTAAGGTTATCACTCCGTTTAGCGCCGAAAATCTCAATTGCTTAATCTCAGTTTCCCTATCGTATAACTCACTTGGATCCTCGACCGGTCTGTCAAGAAACTACATAGGTATGTAGTTAAAAGCCTTGCCGCCGCTAATAAGCGTTTTTAAAGTCTCAATGCGCATTATCCTTAGTGATTAATTTCTCGAGGTTGTGGATTTGGAGGTACATCAGGGACAAACTTCCTTGGTATTACGAGGTAGCCATTAATAGGAAGCCCGCTAAATATCTAATAGCCGCGCGAGTACCGGTTAATGAGAAGCTGACTGAGCTAAGTGAGGACGAGTTGTGGAGGGAGTTCGATAGGGCCTTGAACGACTTCCTTGAGCTATGGCGCAGGGTCAAGTACAATGAGGTGGATATCAGGAACATGCCCAAGGCGTCACCGTCATTACTAGACTTAACTGCAGAGATCACTAGGAGGATGATTAGGCATTGCGAGTTCTGTGAGTGGCGTTGTAGGGTTGATAGGGTGGGTGGCAAGAGACTTGGTGTGTGTATGCTGGACTCCACGAGTAGAGTCTCCACATACTTCCACCACCTTGGTGAGGAGTTGCCACTTCGTGGCGTAATGGGTTCTGGAACCATATTCTTCACGTCCTGCAATTTCCGATGCGCCTTTTGCCAAAACGCTGATATAAGTAGGGATAGGTTTAATGGCGTTGTGATGAATCCTAGGCAAATAGCTTCGGCAGCGGTTATTCTCAGGCTCGAGGGCGTTCACAACATTAACTGGGTTGGTGGTGAACCAACACCGCACCTGCACAATATTGTTGAGACAATAAGGTTGATTGCAAACCAGGGCATTAAAGTTCTTGAGGGATTAAGCAATGATGAGTACGATGCCGTGCTCTCGGTAAAGGCGGACTTCATACCCTACAATTTCTCCAGGGATTGGGCATCGTATGGTAATGAACTTAACGTGCCAATGCTCTGGAATAGCAACTTCTACATGACCGTGGAAACCACAAAATTGCTCAGGGTTTTAATGGACATTTGGCTCCCCGACTTTAAATACGGAAATAATAAGTGTGCCTTTAGGATATCTAGGATTCCAAGGTATTTTGAGGTTGTCTCGAGGAATCATAAGCTTGTCTATGATTGGGGTGAGGACATGATAATTAGGCACCTTGTGATGCCAGGTCATGTAGAGGATGACTCCAAGCCCGTACTTAAGTGGATAGCTGACAACATGCCTGGGGTCTTGGTTAACATAATGGATCAGTACAGGCCTGAGAACGAGACTGACCCAGATTCACCGAGGTTCAACCCTGAATTTAGGGAATTGGCTAGGAGACCGAGTAGAGAGGAGTTGATGGAGGTTTATAGGTACGCAAGGGATTTAGGCCTTAACTTTGAGTTAATTAGTTTTGAGAAGAGGATTGACATTAAGTACCTGGGTGATGAGGATTCACTAATTGAAAGACTCGACAACCTCTAATGAGGTTTAGTCGTGGACTAGGGAATTAAAGCAGGAGTAATTCAGTCTCCTTAAGCGTTCCCCTGACCAGATCCACCTCAAGCCCGAAAATCTCGAGCGCAGTTACGCCAATTACTATCGTATCCTCAGTCTCACCAAATATTACAGGTACAACTCTTTTCTTGCCCATGATCACTAATCCTGCTTCCCCAACGTCATGCTCAACATAGCCACCAAATGCCTTAAACCTCATCCTATCAATGGGCTTTATACCAAGTGACTCAAGTATGTCTTTACGGATCACCGTAAAGATAGCCTCAGTATCTACAATACCATCAACTTCCACGGTCTTCTCCGGCGCTGCTGGGTTGAATATACTAGCCCTAACCTTCACAAATCCCATTAAGATACTCATAACTGCTAAATTAAATAGTTTTAATTATGGAATAATTACGTAAGCACTTAAGTCGGTGCTTATGGCAATTAGTTTTAATCAACGACGCCTTCCTCAGTAATCCTAAACGTAACTTCCCTCTCAGGGTGATATGGCGAGTCAAATATCTTGGCAATCCTAACATTCTCCTTACCCTTCCTCAACCAAACCCTGTACGTAGCTCCATGGGCAATCACATTACCGCCAGCAGGCTTTAGCGGATTCCCAAAGAATACGTCTGGTTGTGCAACCACTTGATTAGTAACGACTACGGCCACGTTGTATATATCGGCAATCCTAAGCAACTGTGCAATGTGGTGATTAAGCTTCTGCTGTCTCTCGGCCAGGTTCTCCCTACCAGGGTACTCACTCCTGAAGTGGGCAACTAATGAGTCAATGACTATCAAGCCTATGTTCTCCTTCTCGATAATCTTCTTACTCTCCTCAATAATCATCATTTGATGATCACTGTTATAAGCCCTGGCATAGAGTATATTCCTAAGAGCCTCCTGTGGGTCCAAACCTCTGTACTTGGCTATCTGCATGATCCTCTCGGGTCTAAACGTATTCTCAGTATCAACATATAGTGCCTTAGCCTTTAAGCCTCCCCTGTCCTCGGGTAATTGAACAATGATGCTCAACTGATGACAAAGCTGCGTCTTACCACTACCGAACTCACCAACTAACTCCGTAATTGCCTTAGTCTCAATACCACCACCAAGTAATTCATCAAGTGCCTTAACGCCAGTACTAATCCTCCTGATGCCCCTCCTCTTTTCGTAAAGTTCGTAGGCAGTTATGAATGGCGTTAAACCAATGAGTTTCTGGGCAGCAGCAATGATTTGTTTAGCCCTATCCTCACTACCAAGTATATCAGCGAGTTCTTTAACGCTTGCGAAGGCCACGTCCCTAGCCGTGTTATAGCCAGCCTCCCTAAGCTTTTGGGCAGTGACTCTACCAACACCCTCAATTTCCTCAACATCAACAACTGGATAACCACCACTAACTGTCGCAGTCACAACAGTACCTCCCTCACCGCTTTCCTCTTCTGTGTCCTCAACCTCCTCGACAGGTTCCTCCTCCTTCTCTTCCTCAACTTCCTGCTCCTGCACTTTCTTCCTCCCCTTTGGCATATTTCTCAATTAAGAATAAATGGTTATTACTTAAAAAACTAAGCAGCCATTAAATAAGGAGCTCACTGAAGACCAGTCCTAAGCCTAAGCCACACACCTAGGCAGGTCTCACGCCAAAGCCTATCAACGTCATCACTCCCACCCTCAACAACACGCCTAAGAAGACTCAATACATCATTGCCATCAGCGACAGGTTTCACGTAGGCTATGTCATCATCATAACCACAGGTAACCTTAAGCAACCTATCAACAGCTTTCTTACCAATGAGTCTCCTGAGTTCATCCCAGGTATAACTGACGTAACCCAACGACCTATAAAGCCTATCGGCAGGTTCATTACCAAACCAAGTGGTTGCAATGTAAACATCAGAATCAGCACAAATCTCCTCAATGGTGCTCATCAAGACCTTACCGATACCCAAGCCCCTACACTCCTCAATAACGGCTATGTAATAAATAACGCACAATCTAATGAGACCAACATTAATACTATAATAAACAGCGGCACCAACGCTCGAACCATTAACGACGGCCAACGCCACAAAACCAACGCCATAATCAACAACCGCCCTAGCATACCTATAGGCCGAACCAAAGAAATCCCTCAATATCTGCTCGGCAGAACTCATTAACTCCTTACCGTCTATAAATACCGTAATTGAACCGTCACAATTCATAAAAACACCTCCATAAATTCAGTGTTAATTAATAGGATTGAAATAATACAGTTAACTTACACTCTCCTACCACGCCTACCTCCAGGTGGTCTAATGGTGTCTGTTGGTATTGGTGTCACATCCTCAATACGGCCAATAATCAAGCCAGCCCTAGCCAAGGCCCTAATTGCAGCTGCCGCGCCAGGTCCTGGCGTCTTCGGGCCGTAACCACCAGGCGCCTTAACCTTTATGTGTACTGCATTAATGCCTCTACTCATGGCTATTTGGGCGGCCTTGTACGCAGCCATCATTGCAGCGTATGGGCTGGGCTTATCCCTATCGGCCTTAACCACTTGTCCACCGCTAACCCTTGCCACGGTCTCGGCACCAGTTAAATCAGTAATAATTATTATTGTATTATTATAACTTGAGTAAACATATGCAACGCCCCACCTAAGCTTCCTAGCCCCACTAACCTGTGTTGGCTTTATCTCGGGTAACTGTGTCGGTTGTTGTGCTGGTTGCGACTCTTCCTGAACCTCCTCAGTTGTCTTCTCTGTGTTTTTCTCCGACATTCGGTTGATTGACATTTTTACTCATTTTATAAATTTTCTCGCTATCGATTTAATGAATGCTCTTCATACTCTCAATGATGCCCATCATGTGGCTAGTACCAACCCTAAACCTCATCGGGTCAGGTTCCCTCTCGGCCGCCCTCATTAGCTCAAGAACCTGTTGATAAGTCCTTATACCACCAGCAACCTTAATCCCAATCCTCGGGTTATACTTCCTAGATAACTCAGCCATTAATTTGACGTTCTCGATCTGAGCGCCAGTCTTATTACCGAGTTTCTCCGCATAATCCTTCTCCTCAAATCCAGTGCTCGTCTTAATGAAGTCAGCCTTGGATTGCATTACGATCTTGTACAACTCCAGTTTCTCCTCCCTCGTTGTATAGGCATCCTCGACAATTATTTTAATGATTTTACCCTCCCTATGGGCAGTCTCAACCACGGTGTTGATATCATGCTCAACCTCACTCCATAGTCCAGACTTTACGAGACCTATTGGAGCCACAATGTCAAGCTCATCCGCATATTGAGAGTAGCGTTTAATGGCGTCTACCCTAGCCTCAGTGGTGCCTGCGCCAAATGGGAAGTCGACCACGGCAACAACCTTGAAACTATAGCCCTTACGCGCCATGTACTCTCTGGCGTACTTAAGGAATATTGGGTTTATCGTTATTGAGTATGCACCGTACCTAGCCGTATCTTCAATTAAGGCCTCAATCTCCCTCGTTGACCCATAGGACTTTAAGTACGTATTATCTATCAAACCTACTACGTTTACCTCCATACCCAACTAAAGCACGCATGTGATTATTAATGCTTTATCCCCTAACACTTATTAATGATGAATATACCGAGTAATAAGTATGAGTGAACCAACCATTAAATCGGTTAGGGTTTTGACCGTTATGGGGAATTTCGAGTGGCCTATTGTGAAGGTTGAGCTTAGTAATGGACTTGTTGGTTATGGTGAGTGCCATAGGGGTCCAGGTATTAGGGAGATTTTGAGGAGGATTGAGGAGTTGATCAGGGGTAGGGAGGTTAATGTTGAGTACCTGCTAAGGCTCGTTAGAAAGCACATACCGAACTCCGAGTGGGGTGTCGTTAATAATGCAATTAGTGGATTAGAGATGGCACTTTGGGATCTGAAGGGTAAGTTAACGGGCCTTCCGATCTATGAACTGCTTGGTGGTAAGGTTAGGGATAGGGTCGCTGTTTATGCTGATCTGCACGCTGGTGCAGGTATCATTGAGACAGGTGGTAAGAGGTGGGTTGAGCTGGCCAGTACTGAGGTTGCCTACAACGTTGAGAATTACATAAAGAGGGCCAGGGAAGCAATGAGCATGGGGTTTAGGTACATTAAGTTTGATGTTGATGTGCCGGAGAACATGATGGAGACCGAGTTCGACAGAACCTTTGGCATGAGGATTGTTAAGTTCGTTACATCATTCATAGGTGGTGTTAGGGAGGCCATTAAGTACGATGTTGACATAATGATTGATGGGCACTGGGCATTCAGTGTGCCAACAGCCATAGCCATAGCCAGAGAGTTGGCTAAGTACGACGTCTTTTGGTTCGAGGATCCAGTACCACCGGAAAATATTAATGCCATGAGGGAGGTTAAGCTCAAGTCGCCGGTGCCCATAGCCACTGGAGAGAAGCTGTATAGGTTTTCACAGTTTAGGGAATTAATCGAGAAGGGAGCCACGGATATAATACACCCAGACGTGCAGAGACTCGGTGGTTTACTCGAGATGAGGAAGATAGCCTACCTGGCCGAGGAGTATTACGTGCCAGTCGCGATACATAATATTTCAAGCCCAATAGGAACCATGGCTAATGCCCACGTAGCAGTCACAATAGGGGACTTCATAGCCATTGAGTGGCATGCAATTGATCTGCCTTGGTGGCCTGACATGGTTAAGGAAGGCATGATAATTAGGGACGGCTATGTAACACCACCGAAAAAGCCAGGTCTCGGGGTTGATCTAAACGAGAGAATAGCCACAGAGCATGCCAAGGATCCAAGCGAGGTTAAGGAGTTCCTTTAAAATTAATAAGGTGGGTTACGCCCTAGTCCTTAGGTGATGAGTGAGCCTCGAACATTGAATCGATGAAGAGTTACGAACCGGGCTGATTATTACTGAGTCGGTACCATGGTTAGCTTTGGCTTAATAACCTGCTTCATGTAGTCGATTAGATTGGCCTCCTCAAGCGCCTTAAGAACCTCTTCGTCACTGGCTCCCTTCTTAATGTTTATTTTATACTCGGTTGGTTCGATATGCTTAACATTGACCGCCCTCCTCTTAACACCAGTCAGTGACTTAGGTCCTGTGACTATCACGAAGTTCTCATCCTTAATATCCACAATAACGCACTTCCTACCTGCCTCCCTACCAGCGACCTTCACGCAAACCCTGCCAATATCGAAGACCCTAGGCATCAAGCACGGGTAGTGTAAGGCTTTATAAGCATTTCATGTTTCGTGTGTTGGTCTGAATAAATATATAAATTATATATTGACATTTTTTATAAAGTTTTGAGATACAAATTATTATGGAGCTCCGGGAAATTTCTGAGAAGTATAAACGTTACTCGAATGATCTAATGGAAATACTTAGATTAAGGACAAAACCCGTTGGTATTGCATTGGTTGATAAGGACCCCGATGAGTTAGGCATTAATGCATTCCGACCTATCAAGCACTTCCGTAGAAAACTAACCTTTTGCCAAATGTCAGCTGTGGCCAGGTATTATGGAATGGGCATGGCAGCGACCCTTGAGGATATGGCATGTCCCGGCGAAATAATAATCTTTGGTTTTGCTGAACCACCAAGTTATTTTCTCGATGGTAGTCTTAGTTATGGCCTTTACACGAGGACCAAGGAAGCTGGTAGGGCCCTTGATAGTAGTCTACCAAGACTACCTATGGGTAGGTACAAGGCATTATTAACAATGTCCCTTGATAATGTCATTTATGAACCGCAGGTTGTAATGATTTACGGAACTCCAGGTCAAATGGTGAAGCTGGTCACGGCCTACGTATACATCAGCGGCGAGAAAGTTACACTGAGCGCCAGTGGTAAGGCTGGGTCGGATACGGCCGTTGCCGATGTACTCCTCACCGGTAAGCCTAGGCTTGCACTACCCGGGTATGGCGACAGGATTGTTGGTCATGTTGAGGATTACGAAATGCTTTTTGTTACTCCAGCAAGTATATTAAGTGATATTATTGATGCACTTAAGGAACAGAACAAAACCAACTTCATTGTTTACCCACCAATGCCAAGTGTATTCTATAGAGTTGATTTTAGTTCCATACCAGTGATCGGCCACCTCTATGCTGAATTCCTTAAAGAGATTGAGGAGAGAGTAAGGAAGGAGAAGGGTGGTACTAATGAGGGAAGCTGATCTTGAGGAATTAATTAAACAAACCAAGGAAAGAGCCACACAATTATTGATAGAGACTGAGAATTGCGCGTACTCACCATTTGTGGCCTTACTTGAGGCCTTGAATATAAAGGCATCGCCGGAATTAATAGCATCATCAATAGGTTTTGCAGGTGGTTTAAGTGGTTCTGGGCACCTTTGTGGTGCCTTATGGGCTTCCATAGCCGCCACAAGTATTTATATGAAGAAAAGAATAGATGAGGAGAAGGGTGGTAAGCAAAGTGAACCGTTTATAGCTTATCACATTGAGCTTCACAATAAGGTTACTGATATTTACCGGCAGTTTGTGAACATGTTTGGATCACCAAACTGTAGGGATTTAAATCCAAGGTTTGACCTTGTTTCACCTGAGCAGCGAAGGAAGTGTACGGTCATTGTTAGGAAGTCCGTAGAGATGACGCTAAGATCATTGTTAGGTGGTAATAAATGAGTGTTGAAATCACTAGTAGGGATGCTGAGAATACTAGGTGGGACTTCGTAGTTATTGGTTCAGGGACGGCTGGCGCTGATGCTGCTGTACGTGCTGCCCAGCTAGGGCTTAAGGTATTACTCATAGAAAGAGATAGGAATAGGCTAGGCGGGACTTGTGTAAATGTTGGTTGCGTACCCACGAAGAAACTACTATACATAGTTGATCATTATTACGAGTTAAGTAAGTACTTGGTTAATGAGGGATTGAGTACCAACATGAAGCTGGATATTAAGGCCATGTTTGAGGCTAAGGATCGATTAATTAATCAAATAATTGCATGGTACATGTTTAGGGTGTTTCCGAGTTGGGGTGTTAAGGTGTTGATTGGTGAGGCTAGGCTTGAATCACCAAGGTCTATTAAGGTTGGTGATTCAGTGATAGAGGCTAGGAACATACTAATAGCCACAGGTTCCAGGCCTAAGTTACCACCAATAAAGGGCATAGAGCAGGGGTTAAGGAGAGGCTTCGCCATAACCAGTGATGATTTCTTCTTGCTTGATTCAATTCCTGAAAGCGTGCTAATTATTGGTGGTGGCGCAATAGGCGTTGAGTTGGGGACATTACTGTATAAACTGGGTTCTAGGGTTACTATTGTTGAGGTAATGGACAGGTTACTGCCAACATTCCCAGATCCAGAACTGGGTAATTATCTTGCTAGTAAAGTCATGAAGGAGATGTATGGGATTGACATTAAGGTAAGCACATCCGTAACCGAGATAGACCCTGACAATGGGCTTGTCCGACTATCCAATGGTGAATCATTGAAGGTTGATAAGGTTCTGATTGCGGTTGGTAGGGAACCAAATACTGAGGGACTTAACCTTGAGGGTGTTGGTGTTGAGGTTAGGAATGGTGCCATTACTGTTGATGATCACTCCAGGACTAATGTACCCAGTATCTATGCTGCTGGTGACGTAACTGGTAAGTACATGTTGGCCAGTGTGGCTAAGGTTCAGGGAATAGTAGCCGCTGAGAATGCGGCTAGCCTTAACTCGAGGATTGATTATTCCCTAATACCGATGGTTGTGTTTTCAGACCCTGAAATAGCCTCCGTAGGGACCATAGCTAATAAGGATGACCCAAAGTACATAGTTACTAAAATGCCTAATATTATAAACTACAGGGTTATAGCGTATAATAAGCCGTATGGCTGGGTTAAGATAATTGCCGAAAGAGTTAGTGGGAAAATTATTGGTTTTCATATGATTGGTCCATGGGCATCGGAACTAGTTAATATGGCAGCGATGGCAATTAGGAAAGGACTAACTCTGGGTGAGGTAAAGGAGTGGGTGGTTGCGCATCCTGTCTTTTCAGAACTATTGATAGATGCCCTAGAATTGGCCGCTGGGAGTAATGTGTACCTACCCAGAAGATGAGGATTGCATTGCCTATTTAATTAAGTATATATTTTATTTAGTGCTAAAATTTTTAAATAAAAATTTACAAATATAAAATTATGGAAGGACAAAATGAATTAATTACTGGTTTTAGGGACTACCCACTAAGCGTTGATAAAATACTTACTTGGGCTTCATACGCCTTTCCTAATAATGAGATAGTGTATAGACCGCCTTATGATTTCAGGTTATCTTTAACGTTTTCCCAGTTCGCCGATAGGGTTCGTAGGGTTGCAGCTGCGTTAATGAACCTAGGCCTGCAGCAAGGTAAGCCGTGGGAATTCGGATCAAAGGTGGCCGTAATGGAGTGGGACACCCTTAGATACGTTGATTTATTCTATGCGGTACCCTCAATAGGCTCCACACTATTCACAGTAAATATTAGGTTAGCACCACATGAAATAATGTATATAATGAGCATAGCTAAGCCCGATGTTTTAGTAATAAATATTGATGACTTTGAGCTATTCATAAAGCCCATACTTGATAACATAAAGACAATAAAGCTCGTGATCTACATGAGTGATAGGGGTAAGCAGCCTAGCCAGGATTATGGTGTTAGGATGATTCCTTATGAGGACTTGCTCAAGCATGAACCACTGAGGGAATTCCCTGAGATTGATGAAAGAACACCAGCAACGATGCTATTCACATCAGGAACAACAGGACCACCAAAGGGAGTCTACTTTACACATAGACAATTGGTTCTTCATGCAATGTCATTGACAACAGCATTGAGTTACCCACCGTATAATGTTGGTATTAGGGATGCTGCCATGCCATTAATACCATTATTCCATGTACATGGTTGGGGAACGCCATATGTAGTCATGCTTTCAGGTACTAGGAAGTACGTATTACCTGGCAGGTATGATTGGGGCCACATATTAAGGCTAATACATGAGGAGAAGGTTACATACACGGGTGGAGTACCAACAATACTATATCTACTCCTTACCCACCCAGACTCACAGAAGTATGACTTAAGTGGATTGAGGTTTGGTAATGGTGGTTCAGCAATGCCTGAGGGATTATACATTGCTGCAAAGACTAGGGGTGTTGTTGTGGCTTCGGGCTATGGAATGACGGAGACAGCCCCAGTACTAACAATGGCCTACTTAAGGCCTGAGCACCTAGATCTACCAGAGGATGAGAAAGCAAGGATAGTACTGAGGACTGGTTTGCCAATACCTCTTGTTCAGTTGCGTGTTGTTGATGAGCAGG
>ERZ1669247.617-NODE-617-length-10805-cov-9.152465_pt1 | contig 10805 bp, 7 predicted proteins | sample MGYA00579297_ERZ1669247 | MGnify/ENA primary metagenome ERZ1669247 (study PRJEB41166, sample SAMN08046056) | hot springs metagenome | biome: hot spring; feature: acid hot spring; material: thermophilic sediment; isolation source: thermophilic sediment from acid hot...
CTGCTAAGTCCGTCCCCGCAAGGGGGCCCGGGTTCAAATCCCGGCCCCGGCACCAGATTCTTTTTTCTCTTTGGCATTTCTGTACAGGCCTGCTTCAAGGAATTTCAATGCGAGCTTAGTATCGTACTTGGTCTCTAAAATGCGCTCTCTCCTATACTCCTCAGTATTTAACCACGGTTTACTCAGTTTCAACTGCTGTGAATCCACAACATCTTACTCAATGAGGGGAATTTGTAGCATTCGTCTTGGCTCAATATTTAAATGCCGTATAATGCTATCATGGGCGCCTTACCAACGTGAAAATCTAAGAATTACGTGAGAGCCTCTATGTTGGATAAATAATTTACTAAATAGCACAATACTATGAATATTATTTGTAGATAGTAAGGCAGAGGCGCTTTCGGAGGCGTTGGTATTAACGATGGTTAATAGGCCCTGGGGATTTTTCTTCGTATTTAGACCTGGCTTGCGTTATATTTAATAATGTGTGTACCTTATGTGTTGTGTGTCGCTTAACGTTAATATAGAGTTGTACGTGGTTGATTTAAGGTTTAGGTTTGGGGATTTGTTGTATGAGGGTGTTGTGGATGTTCATGTTAATTCCGTGGGCGACTTAATGCTTAATGCTGTTGATCTTAGGATTAGGTCTGTTGAGGTTGGTGGTAGGTCCGTTGATTATTCCTATGATGGGAAGGTGTTGAGGGTTCGGGGACCGGTTAGTGGTGTTGTTAGGGTTTTGTTTGAGGGTAGGGTTAGCGATAGGTTGTTGGGTATTTATAGGGCTCCGTATGTGGGTGGTTACATAATAACTACGCAGTTTGAGCCCACGGGTGCCAGGTACTTCATACCCTGTGTTGATCACCCGGCCGCCAAGGCTAGGTTTAGGTTTAGGGTCTCGGTTGATGGTGATTATGACGTGATATTCAACACGCCACCGGTCAGGGTTTATTGGGATGGTCCCTGGAAGGTATTTGAGTTTGCGGAGACCCCTAGGATGTCCACATACCTGCTTTACCTGGGCATTGGCAGGTTCTTTGAGTCCAGGGATAGGGTCGGTAGTATTGATGTGATCTTCGCCACGCCAATTAAGGATAGGGTTGAGGATGGTAGGTTCGCGCTTGATGTCGCGAAGGGCGTGCTTGAATTCTACAGTAATTACTTCGGCATACCATACCCACTACCCAAGCTTCATCTGATTCATGTTCCTGAGTTTGCGGCTGGTGCGATGGAGAATTGGGGCGCGATAACGTTTAGGGAGACCGCACTGCTCGTGGGTAAGGGCAGTACTGAGTTGACTAGGAGGCGTGTGGCTGAGGTTGTGGCGCATGAGATTGCGCATCAGTGGTTTGGTAATTTGGTGACTATGCGTTGGTGGGATGACCTGTGGCTCAATGAGTCCTTCGCCACATTCATGAGCTACAAGGCAATGGACAAGCTCTTCCCGGAGTGGGGTGTTTGGTATAGGTTCCTTGCTGATGAGACCACAGGCTCTATGCTCAGGGATTCCCTAGTAAGTACCCACCCTGTCCATGTACCCATTAGTAGTGAGGAGGAGGCCTTCGAGATATTTGATGACATTAGCTATGGTAAGGGTGCCTCACTGCTTAGGATGCTTGAGAATTACGTTGGCGAGGAGGACTTCAGGAGGGGCCTTAGTAACTACCTTAGGAAGTACTCCTACTCAAACGCCACCGAGGATGACCTATGGAGCAGTATTGAGGAGGTAAGCGGCAAGCCCGTTACTAGGGTCATGAAGGCCTGGGTCGATAAGCCTGGCCACCCAGTCATAACAATTGAGGATAGTGGTAAGGAGGTAACGCTTAGGCAGTCTAGGTTCGTGCTTAGTGGCAATACGGCCGATACCTGGCCAATACCGATTGCCTATAGGTCTAATGGCGTTGTCAATACAATACTCATGGAGCGCGACTCATTAATGCTCAGTGCTTCATCGGCATCCCTGTTCCTCAACGTCAACGGTAGTGGTTATTACAGGGTTAGGTACGGTGATTGGTCTAGGGCTTTAAGCAACGCATCTAATCACTTTGAGAGGTGGAGTGTAATAAATGATGCGTATGCCCACCTGCTTCAGGGCTCGATCAAGTTGGGCGAGTATTTGGGCTTGGTTAGGTCATTAAGTGATATAGTTAATTACTTACTGACGACGACCATAATCTCCCAATTGGGTACGTTATACTCAATAAAGCCATCAGCGGTTAAGGAGGTATTTACTGAGTATCTTAGGGTACAGGGTAGTTTGCTTGAGAAGGTTTCTGGTATGGATGATGTTAGGGAGTTGGTGCTTTCTCGCCGTGCATTAATCGATGAGGATTACGCAAGGTCTATAGTGGGTTTGATTAAGGATTACCAGGGCTTAACCCCTGTCATGAGGCAGGCGGTTGTTAATGCGTATGCCGTGGTTGGTGAAAGGCCGTTTGAGACCCTTAGGGGGCTTTACAGGTCATTAACAACAGATGAGGATAGGACCAAGGTTCTGACCGCAATGTTAAGTATCACTGATAGGGGTGAGTATCAGAAATCCCTTGATTTCCTGGTATCTGGTGAGGTTAAGAGACAGGATCTCCAATTCTTCACGGTTGGCTCTAGGAATCCGTATGTACGTGACTTGAACCTGAGGTGGTTAATGAGTAATTACAAGCGTTTCATAGAGGCCTATGGAGACCCCGGTGTATTGTCTAGGGTACTTACGTACTCGGTACCGCTTATAGGTATTGGTCAGGAGGATGAGGTGGAGAGGTTCTTAATGGGGTTGAACATATCGGGTATTGAAATGGGTGTTAGGGCGAGTCTTGAGCTTATGAGGGTATACTCGCGCCTATTTCGCAGTATTTAAATCGTAAGGTAGCGAATTTAGGTAGTCAAAATACAATCATACTAACCCTATTGTTTTAATAATTGTTTAATCAATTCTTTAAATAATTATCCAGAATACGGTGCTAGATACTAAAGATAACGTTTAAAAGAAAATGATAATAACAATACTTAGTATGCCATTAATTAATCGATTAACGCCGCCGACCGTCACTATGGTTAACCCTAGGAGGGAGGTATTGGCCGGTGTAACCACATTCTTAACAATGGCATACATATTATTCGTAAACCCCACAATAGTTGGTGGTGGCTTTGAGCTCGCCTTAATGCATGCGTTGGGTACGAATACTTTGAGTGCTCAGTACCAGGCGTTGGTCTATACGATTAAGTTAGGTATTGCTGCTGGAACGGCTATTGCGGCTGCCTTTGGCACGTTGTTCATGGCGTTCTTTGCCAGGTTACCATTTGCGATGGCGCCAGGTATGGGTGAGAATTCCTTCATAGCTTTCTCAGTAATTCCTGCCTTCACGACGGTGCTAATTAACATGGGTATTGCCGGTCCCGAGGCCGCTAAGATAGCCCTCATGACAGCAATAACGGCGGTATTCATTGATGGCCTAATATTCCTATTCACGGCATGGTCAGGGATTAGGGAAAGAATCCTTAAATCAATCTCGTCCAACCTAGCCATAGGCATCAGCGTTGGGATTGGCTTGTTCATAACGTTTATAGGGCTTTCACTCGGAGGCTTTGTGCTACCCGGCAGTGGTACGCCTGTTACCTTTAATACGAAGGCCTTTGTGACTCCATCCTCAATACTTGCATTTATAGGGCTTATACTCGCGATATTCCTATACATAAAGAATGTGCCAGGTGCGTTCTTGATAACGATCATCACAATAACGTTGATAAGCCTCGGGCTAGGCCTAGTTAAGCCGCCGACAACCTTGGTACAATTACCCTTGTTCTCCACATCATTAATACCGAACTTCCCCGATAACATCATGTGGTGGTTCAGATTAGTAAGCTTGGCATTCCCGGTCGCTTTTTCGTTATGGATGATCGAGTTCTTCGATGGCATAGGTACTATTGTGGGTTTATCAAATAGGGCAGGCCTTGTGGATAAGAGCGGTAGACCGATCAATATAGAGAGGGCATTGTACACGGACGCCACGGGCACAATTGTTGGTGCGTTGGCCGGAACCACGACCACGGTTATCTACGTTGAGTCTGCCGCTGGGATTGAGAGCGGTGGAAGGACCGGACTCACATCGCTGGTGACCGGTCTGTTATTCCTGGCATTCCTACCCCTAGGGCCAATAGTGGTTATGGTGCCCGACTGCGCAACGGCACCTGTACTGATCTTAGTAGGTTTAATGTTTGTATCATTAATACCCAAGCTCAACTTCAGCGATTTGACCGAGTCAATACCTGCCTTTGTGGCCATGATAAGCATACCGCTCACTTACAGTATAGCCACTGGTATTGGACTTGCCTTTATAACGTACACGCTCACGAAACTCATCACTGGTAGGTTCCGTGAAATCTCAATAACAACGTTAATAATAACGTTAGTGTTCATCCTATATTTCACGGCTATGATTCCCGCACTTCATGCATGATGTCATAGTGATCATGTGTCGTAACTCAAATGAAGCCAAGCAATAGTAGGGGATATCCTTTAAATAAATATGTTAGGTCTATGTTCATTGATGGGGTCACAGGAATTCATAGACTTACTCAAAAGGTTGAGTGAGGCATTCGGGCCATCAGGCTTTGAGGATGAGGTTAGGGATCTGGTCATTAAGGAGTTGGGGCCTTATGTCGATGATTTAATAGTTGATAAGTGGGGTAATGTAATTGGTGTTCGATACGGCAGGAGAAGGGACCTAAAGGCCATGGTTGCCGCCCACATTGATGAAATTGGCCTATTGATTGATAATATCGATAAGAATGGTTTCCTGAGATTTAGGGCCATTGGTGGTTGGAATGAGGTGACCTTAGTTAGTCAGAGGGTTGTTATTAAGACCGTTGATGGTAGGAAGATTAAGGGTGTAATCGGTAGTAGGCCACCTCACGTTACACCACCTGGTAAGGAGAGAGAGGCCCCTGAGCTTAAGGACTTATTCATAGATATTGGGGCATCAAGTGATGAGGAGGTTAGGAAGTTGGGTATTAAGGTTGGTTCGGTGGCTATCCTTGATAGGGACTTTGAGGTTCTTAATGAGAATGTGGTCACTGGTAAGGCGTTTGACGATAGGGTTGGCGTGGCCGTAATGCTTTGGGCCGCTAGACAGCTGAGGGATAGTGAGGCTACTATCTACTTCGTGGCTACGGTGCAGGAGGAAGTTGGTCTCAGGGGCGCCCAAATTGCGGCTGATAGGGTATATCCAGATTTCGCGATTGCTCTGGATACCACGATTGCGGCTGATGTGCCTGGCGTCACTGAGCGTGAGTTCGTGACTAGGATTGGCAAGGGACCGGCCGTTAAGGTTATGGATGGCAGTAGAGGCAGCGTCTTCATTGCTCACCCAACACTAACGAATTTCCTAATATCGGTTGCTGAGGAGCTGAAGATACCATACCAATTAGAGGTGTTGATTGGTGGTACGACTGATGCATTGGGAATTGCCTTTAGGAGGGATGGTATACCGGCAACTACGATATCAATACCCACCAGGTATGTTCATAGTCCTGTGGAGTTATTAAGTATTGATGATGCAATTAATGCGGCTAAACTACTCAGTGAAGCATTATCGAGAGTTGACGAGAAGCTTGCTCAAAAACTTAGGGAGAAGACTATTAAGGTTGCATCGAAGTAAATTAGATTCATTGCTTTAATAATTGGTTAACAATATTTGTTGTATTATTTATCAATTCCTCAACCCTATCCATGCTTAAGGCCTCGCTATAAATCCTCAACTTAGGCTCGGTGCCACTACCCCTGATTAGGATCCAGGAACCATCGCTAAACACGACCTTAACACCATCAATAGTTATGGGCCTTGGGTTCGGCCCCAATGAACTCAATAACTTAAGTAATTCTTCCTTGTTATCATTTACGAACTTCTTTGAATTCCTCATGTCAAGGTCAACCCTCTTGAAGTATGCCCTGCCATACTTACTCCTAACATTGCTCACTAGGCTTGTTAAGCTACCGTATTCCGAGGCCATGACTACTATTAGGGATGCCGTGTATATACCGTCCTTATCAGGTATGTGCCATGAGTAAACAAGTCCACCACTCTCCTCACCACCCATGTCAGCCTCACCACTCAGTATTGCCCTGGCCACGTACTTAACACCCACTGGTACCTCAACGACCTTAAAACCGTACTTGGCGGCTATATTATCGAGTATGTGCGTCGTAGATACAGTCCTAACAATGCCTCTCTTAATCATTGATGCAGAGGCCAGTCTCTCAACGACTATTGGCAGAATGTCGTTGGCACTTAGGTAACCATGAACCCTGTCAACAAGGGCTATTCTGTCAGAATCACCATCATGTGATATACCAACATCATACTTGCCTGCAGTGACCTCCTGAACAAGCTCAGGAATATTTTGAGGCTCTGGGTTTGGATCCCTACCTCCAAAGTTTGAGTCATAGTTATTGTGTATTTCCATAACATCCATACCGAGCCTTCTCAGGACCTCACTTGTGTAACCAATTGAGGTTGCATAGATGGGGTCTATAATGACCTTGAATCTATTCCTTGGCTTAAACATCTTAGTTACACTTTCATAGACGTAATTAATGTACTCAGGGGCTGGGTCTATTGTGGGTATGGGCCTCAACTCGAGAGTTTTAACGGATCTCGTAATATCACTATACTCATCACTATACAATTTCTCTATTTGGTTTGTATCTTCTTCCTGTACTGGTGATCCTTTGCTTGTTATTACCTTAAAGCCATTATATATTGGTGGGTTGTGGCTAGCCGTGATCTGAATAATGAGATCAAAACCAAAGCGAGAACCAAACCAGGCAGCTGTTGGGGTTGGTGTAGGTTTATTAACAATCACGACGTCCAAGCCATGATTCACGGCCACGCTGGCCGCAACATGCGCGAAGTCCCTTGACTTCCTCCTCGCGTCGAAACTAACAAGGACTCTATGTAATCCATATTTACGTGACCAATAGCGAAATGTTGATTCCGCAAGCACTGCAACCAGGAACTCCGTGAACTCCTCATCAATCACGCCTCTAACGCCATCCGTACCGAAGTGAAATGTAAGTTTATTACCCATTGTCTTACCCTACTAAATCGACCTTTTATTATTTTATCCTCTTAATCGCCGTGAGTAACTGCGCCAATTACATTCATCCATTTATTAATTATCCTAGGCATGCTAAAGACCATTGCCCTCTCCCTAGCCCTAATCCTCATATGATTATTATAACCATGCATCCACAGCCTAACCGCCATATTAACAAAATCACTGGGATTACTTACCAACCATCCAGTCTCATTATTAATTACGGTTTCTCCAGGTCCCTGTCTATTATAGGTGAGGACTGGTGTTCCACAAGCCATGGACTCGATGGGAACATACCCAAAGGGCTCATGCATGAATGGGAATACTGTGAACTTGGCATTGGCGTATAGCTTAGCCAACTCCTCATCACTAACCCTACCCCTATAATCAATGTTTTGATGCTTAACGAACCACCGCGGTAACCAAGGTATCTTGGAACCAAAGGCCACCATTTTAATCCCTGCATTTGCCATTGCCCTAAGTACATCGAATTGAGTCTCCTTACCCACATAGGTCAATACATAGTCCTGAGTAGGGCTGGGCACTGGCTTGAAGAGGTCCGTATCCACTGGAGGATTTATCACACCCCAAACCCTCACTCCCCTTGAAACTACGGAATCCATGGAGTACTTAGAATTAGCAATTACATACTTAGAAAGTGAGAGGGCCTTGTGATAGGTGGAATCAGCAATACGGATCAGGGGTAGCGCAAGGTAGTAACCCAATTTATAATGTGTGGGAAAACCCTTACTCAAGTCCCTGAGTAAGTCACTTACATAACCCTGTGCATAAAATATTGTTGATGGAATGGGTAACTCAAAGGATAAGTTAATCAATGCACAATCATTATCGTAATTAATCAACCCCCTTATGCCATTAACCAACCATATCAAAAGATGCCCAGATTGACCAGAAAACACTAACCTAACGCCTAAATCCCTTACTTTAATACCTACGTATTCAAGATACCTACTCAACTCCTCATTCACGTAGGGCGCAATCACATTAACAGTGAAGCCTGTACTAATGAGCGATTTACCAAGTAAATAGGCGACTCTTATGGGTCCCGTGATGCCATCAATACCATCAGTCACCAATGATATGCATGGCATAATTATAAGTTAACCCCATTATCCATGTACATCCTCGCAAGCCTGAGGTAGGCCTGGTAGTTATTCCTTATGTACTCCCTATCGGCATCCGTGGCTTGCCTAACAACCTTAGCAGGCACACCAACCACAATGCTGTTAGGCGGTACCTTAGTGCCCTGCGTAACCACCGCGCCAGCACCAACAATACTCCCACTACCGATTACCGCACCATTAAGCACTATTGCGCCCATGCCAATTATGACCTCATCCTCAACAGTAGCGCCATGGACTATTGCTCTATGCCCAATCGTTACACCACGACCAATCCTAGCTGGAAAACCAACATCTGTGTGTATTACCGCACCATCCTGGACATTCGAGTTATCGCCAATAACTATGCTATCCTCGTCACCCCTGATAACTGCATGGGGCCAAATACCCACGTTATCCCCAATAATCACATCACCAATCACGTATGCTGTACTAGCTATGAAGACGTTTTTACCAATCCTTGGCACCTTATCCCCAACCTTCACGACAGGCATTACCTAGGTATTAGAAGGCATTATTTAAAGCATTAAGGTATGTATCACATAAAGTAATGCCTCTTAAACACTTAAAAGTCATCGATTTCCCTATTCAACATGCCGAGGATTGACGTACTCAACGCCTTGCTTGGGAAAGGTGGATTCCTGGATGATCATCCACACAGAGGCAAGTATGGAGTGTTCGTTAGAAGTCCATATCCACACGCTAGAATATTAAGTATAGATGCATCTAAAGCAATCAATGAGGGGGCGCTGGTACTTACAGGCAGGGATTTCATGGCTAGAACCATAGGCCTAACGGAGAGAGAGGGTGCAGGTCTTGAGACATTACCACTGGCCGTAGATAAAGCCCGTTATCAGGGAGAGCCGGTGGCGCTGGTTATTGCTGATGATGTGTATAGGGCCATGGACCTCGCCGAACTCGTCGACATACAGTATGAACCATTGAAGTCTGTACGTAATATAGACGATGCGCTCAAGAATGATTCATTGGTCTTTGAGGAATTGGGTACTAATATTGTTCAATCACAGGTAATTGAATACGGGCAAATGCCCAACGGACCAAGGGAGATAGAGCTTAGTCTCTATTGGTCAAGGAGTTCGGGAAACCCCATAGAGACCTTCGCAGCCATAACATATCCGGAGGGTAGTGGTGTCACGATAATATCTAACATACAAGGCGGTAGGGCAATAGTTACTGAGATAGAGAGGTCACTTGGAATACCGATTAAGCACATACCAGTTAGGCACGGAGGTAGCTTTGGATCTAAGTTCTCCCTCATTAGATACTTAATAATCCTGGCATACGCAGCCTATAAGTTCAAGACACCGATTAAGTGGATTGAGACTAGGACGGAGCACTTAATGGCATCTAATTCAAGTGGTCCTGAGAGGAGGTTCAGGATTAAGGCTTACTTCGATGGGGATGGTGTGGTTAAGGGGTTGGACATAAGTATTTGGGAAGATGCTGGAGCCAGTAGAGGGAGTGGGCAAGCCTTTAAGCCGCTTGGTATATTGGCTGGACCTTACAAGATTAGGAACCTAAGATATAACGCCACGGTTGTTGCAACGAACAAGAATCCAGCAGGCGCATTCAGAGGCGCTGGTACGCCGCCACATACCTGGGCTCTGGAGAGGGTTATGGATGCCATAGCAGATGAACTTGGAATTGATAAGGCAGAGGTAAGAAGGAGGAACTTAATTGATTCATTCCCATACGAAGCACCCTACGCATACTACGACTCAGGAAATCCAAGGGGACTCCTTGAACTTGCTCTATCCCGTAACGACATATTCTCACTAATGGATGAGAGTACCGGCGTTGGTATCGCAGTATCGACAGATCCCTCAACACCACAAGGCACCGAGGGTATCAAGTTAAGTATTAAGAATGGGAAGATAATAGTGGGACTTGGATTTGGTGGTGAAGGACAGGGTAATGAACATACCGCGGTTAAACTCGTATCTCAACTCCTTGATGTACCAATGGATTGGGTTACCTACGAGTACTTGCCAAGTGATGAAAGTCCAGAAGCCTTTGGACCAGGTGGTAGTCGTATGGCGGTCTTCACAGCAGGCGCTGTGCTTGGTGCGGTTGAGGAGTTGAAAACTAGACTATACAATAAGGCTGCTAATGTACTTGGTGGTAACATTACGTATGAAAAGGGTTACTTCCGTTCAAGCGATGGCAAGAGAATCAGCATCCTTGAGCTCGGTAATGAGGAGGTTACATTCACATATACAGCAGAGGCGAAGATTGGTAGGTTCATTGCCTATCCATTTGCCTGTGATATTGCTGTCGTTAGGTATGAGGATGGTAGGTTTAAGCCAATTAAGCACGTGGTTTACCTAGATCCGGGTAATGTTATTGATGAGGAGCTCGTTAAAGAACAGATAATAGGTGGTACTGCCATAGGTATTTCACTGGCGCTCTATGAGGCGTATAGATATGATGAGGATGGTAATCTATTAACATTAAGCCTTGGTGATTATGGATTACCAACAGTCATGGACATACCGGAAATAGAGGTTCACATAGTTCCATCGCCATCACCAATGACGCCAATGGGCGTTAAGG
>ERZ1669247.618-NODE-618-length-10795-cov-17.171601_pt1 | contig 10795 bp, 4 predicted proteins | sample MGYA00579297_ERZ1669247 | MGnify/ENA primary metagenome ERZ1669247 (study PRJEB41166, sample SAMN08046056) | hot springs metagenome | biome: hot spring; feature: acid hot spring; material: thermophilic sediment; isolation source: thermophilic sediment from acid...
CGGCGGGACGGAGTGCGCCTGGAGCGTGCGCTGCCGTGTCGAGGTCCAACAGATACACGAAGCCTGCCCCGAAGCGCCAGACGCCCCGGATCTCGCGCAGGGCGCGCCGAATACGGGCGTGCCCACGGCGCGGACGCAGGCGGCCCGTGCGCACGGCGGCCCAGGCGGCGACCGCCCGCGCGAAGATGCCCCACAGGACCAGCCCCTGCATCGTGCTCTCGCGCACGACCTCCTGGGCGATGGCCAGCGAGCGCTCGGCCTCGCCCGACCAGAACCCCATGCTCATGCGCATGCACTGCAGGAACAGCCGGGAGTTCTGGTAAGGGGTGCCCTCCAGATCCTCCACCGCCTGGGCGGAGCGCCGATAGCCGTCGCGGACCCGCCCTTCGAGCACATCGATCATGCTGGCGTAGGCGATGGCGGCCTCGCGGTAGCGCTCGCAGGTGAGCCAGGCCACGGTGTCGGCTTCGCTTTCCTGCCACGAGGCCACGGCCCGCTCCAGGTGCGCTTTCGCCCGCTTCAGATCGCCCAGCCAGAATCGGCTCCAGCCCAGGGTGTATTCGGCGATACCCCGAGAGACGGCCGGGGAGACCCCGGGATACTCGGTCGCGGCGATCCGCCGTGCCCGACGGTCGGCGGCGTGCGCGCCGTATTGTCCGGCGTCGACCATCCAGCGCCCGTAGTGGGCCACCAGGCGTTCTCCCCCCGAGAGTCCCGAGCCTGGGGCACACTGGATTTCCAGTGCGGTGAGGGCCGTGCGTGTCTCCCGGGCGGCATACCCCTGGCGCACGGCCCGGATGCGGTATAGACCGGCGAGGGCCTGCGTCAGGAGCGGGCCGGGTCCCTGGGGCGTCAGCCACGCGATCACGGCCGCGAACCCCGCCTCGGCCGTCTCGAACTGCTCGAACCCGAGGTCCCGGCGGGCGGCGAGGAGGCGGTACTCGGCCGCCCGCACGGTCGCGCCGGCCGCCGCAAAATGGTGGGCGAGCCGCTCGGGGTGGCGTTCTCCCAGGCTTTCGAGGGTTTCGGCGACGCGCCGATGCAGGCCCTGCAGCGATCCTTCGGGAAGGCTCCGATAGACGGCCTCGCGCAGCAGCTCGTGGCGAAACGCCCAGCGATCGCCCAGGCGCTGCCAGAGCCCCCGCTCCACGAGGCGCCCGGCCTCCGCTTCCAGGGTCTCCGGATCGCGCCAGGGCACGAGCTGCTGCAGCAGGGCCAGGGGAAAGGGCGTGCCGAGAACGGCGGCCGTGTGCAGGAGATCCGTGGCCTCCGCGGCGCGGGCGATCTGCCCGTCGAGGATGGCCTGAATGGATCCCGGCATCGTCGACTGCCCGGCAGCTTCCGCCCAGCGGGCCAGCTGCTCCACGTAGAGCGGGATCCCGCCGGTGCGCTCGTAAAGCGCGGATGCCTGCTCCGGGGTCCCGTGCCAGTCCGGTAGCGATCGCAGAAACGCGTGCGTCGTCGGCGCGTCCCACGGGGCCAGGGATATCCACCCTTCGTGCCGGGCCACCCCTTCGAGGAGGGGCAGGCGCTCGCGGCTGCTGATCAGCATCAGCACCGGCTTCTCGTGCAAAAAGGTCAGATAGCGGCGCAACAGCTCGAAGGAACCGGGATCGGCCCAATGAAAGTCTTCCACCACCAGGGTCCGCGCCTGCGGAAAGAGCTGGCTGCCCAGCATGTCCAGGATGCTGTCGAAGAGCACGGTGCGATACTGCTGCAGGAAGCCCGTTTCCGGATCGTCGTCTTCGAGGCGCAGCCACCGCCACCAGAGCCGATGCACCAGGGGATCCCGTTCCCCCAGGGCGAGGAGCTGCTCCCGGATCCGTTCCCGCGCGGCCTCCGGTTCGCTTCGATCGAGTCCGAAGACCTGCTCGGTGAGGGCGGCGACGGGGTGGAGGAAGCTGTCGCGATAAAGCGGCTGGCAGGCGTAGCTCACCACCAGCATCTGTCGGGACAGGTCTTGAGCGACGTGCCGCAAGAGGTGGGTCTTGCCCATCCCCGGATCGCCCAGAATCCACAGGAGGCGTCCGGGTCCCCCAGACCGGACTTCGGCGGCAGAGGACCCGATCCGCTCGTACTCGCGCTGGCGTCCGATCAAGGGATACGTCGAGGGGGGAGCGGTCGTGGGCGGGAGATCCTCCAGCCAGTAGAGCAGAATCGCCTCGCCGTGGACGCGGACGGGCGGCAAGGGGGATCCCGGCAGCGTCGCCTCGGCGCGTGCCAGGACGTGGAGGGCCGCTTCCGTCAACACCACCCCGCGACGCTGGTGGTTGGCCCAGGCCGCCGCGCGAGCGACGCTGGGCAGGGTTCCCCAGAGTTGGCCCTGGGCACCCACGAGCGCTCTGCCGCTGTGGATCCCAAGGCGCGGGAAATGGCCCGGCGGGGACCAGCGTCGCAAGAGCAGGGCCGCCTGCACGGCGTGCAGGGGACCGTCCTGGGGAAAGGGGTCGAGACCAAAGACGATCTCGACGATGCCGTCGCTGTCGGCGCGTACGCGCCCACCGTAACGCTCGCCCACCTGCTGGGCGATCCCGAGGCACTGGTGGAGATGGGCCTCGATGGAAAGGTCGGAGATCTGCTCCTTCTCGGCGTCCAGGGCGATGGCCAGGACCGTAATAAAGCGCCGCTGGGCCAATTGGTCCGGCGCAGGAGACCAGGTCGGCAGCGGGTGGGACGTCGACGGCAGGGACCGCTCCGCCTGCAGGCGATCGCGCAGGGCCTGCAGCGCCGGACCGGGCTTGCGACCCAGGACGACGACGCGCCGTTCCTCGTACTGGGCATAGAGGTGCAGGGCTTCCGACAGCCGGCCCTGGCGGGCCAGAAAGGCGATGGCTTCGTGGTGGGGGCGATCCTGCAGCGGCTGCCGGCGCATCCAGTCCGCGAGGAGCTCCCACCGACGGGATGGATCGTCGGGGGAAAGAGACTGCAGCAGGCCATCGAAGCAGGCGTGGAGTTTGGTCTCCGCTTCCCGACGACGATCGCAGACCCAGCCCCACCACTCCGGGGGAGCCGATTCCGGGCCCTCGGGTTCGAGAAAGGTGCCGCGGTACAGGGCGATGGCCTGCCGGCAGTCCTGCGGATCGTCTTCCCGGGCACGCAAGAGCTCGGCGTAATCGAGCCACAGCGGTTGGGAGGGGGAAAGACCGATCCGCTCGGCATCCACCGCGAGCTCGAGACGCGGACGGGCCTCGCGCAGGCGTTGCAAGGCCTGGCGGAGATAGGTCAGGGCGTGGGTTCGGTCGGCTTCGGAAAAGAGCAGGGACGCGAGCTCCGCGCGCCGGTGCTGGCCCGGGTGGACGGCCAGAAAGAGCAGCAGGCGCTCGGCGTGCCGCGATCCGGGAGTCCAGTCCCGTCCCCGGACCCGCCATTGCCGGGGACCCAAGGTACGTATTTCCAAGGTGGATGCCACGATCTTTTCCTAACCATCGGTCCTATCGAGGGATATAGAACTACGCCCACACTACGGCAAGGTCCGATATCTTAAAAGCGTTGTTTTCGGAGACGATGGACCGTTCGTGACCTTTTCTGTGCCCAATCCTTCCGACGGCTATTCCCTGGACATTGCGGGACGACCCCGTGTGCTGCCCTGGCGGTGCGCGGGGCGGGAACGTTTTCCGGATCCGTCGGTACTGAACGCCGATCCCGAATACCTCGCGTGGGCTGCGGGCCTACTGGACCGAGAGCTCGGGGGCATCCGGCACGATCTGCTCGTCACCGTCGCCGCAGGCGGCATCCCCCTCGTCCGGACCCTGGCCAGCCGGCTGGATCGTCCCTACGGGGTCGCAGAGAGAGCGGAGACCGAAGGCACCCTGCGTTGGGCTGCGGGAACGCCGCGCGATTACGCCGGTAGCCGGGTCATCGTCGTCGACGACTGGATGCGCACCGGGCGCACCCTCTCGGCCATCCGTCAACTCCTGCGCCGGTCCGGGGCCCGGGTCGTGGGCGTGGCCGCCGTCTGGATCGTCGGCGACTCGGCCCAGTGGCGCGACGTCGTACATCTGGGAACCCTCCCACAGTACCCAGAGGACCTAGTACCGGACAGCACCCCAAAAACCCCAAACCGATCGGTGGCGACCACGGCGCCTCAGGGAAATGCCACGCCCCATACCCCACCCTAATTTTAATCTAGGACGCAGGCATAAGCTCGTTATCGAGATAGCATGCCTGACTCTCGGCAATCTCAACATCAGGCAGCCCAATTGAACTAAATAGGAGGCACTTTGGAACCGCGCCGTTACAATAGAGTGATATCACTTTTCACCTCTAATAAGCGCCATACGGCTCGTCCTTTAACACGCTTTTTACAAAATCGTGTGTCTCCATGCCCCAACACAGCAACCATACAGCGTGTCTCTAGCAGTTTTTTAATGCCACTTGTATTTATATGCACGCTCTACCCAACCGTGGCACGTGCTACAACAGCAGACTCCATATTGAATTATAGCTCACATCTTGCTAGCTTATCTAGATATCGTCAGGCCGAGCAGGTATTACTAAAACATATCAATGACTATCATAACAATAGCAAAGTTGTTGGAAATGCGATTGTTTATGCTTATCTATCAGGTAACTACACGATAGCAGAACAGATTTTTAGCAGGGTCGGACTTACCAGAATACCGGAATACGCAAGACACGACCTGATAGAATCATTGCGCAACATAGGTGCGTATAAAACCGCACTTTTTGTGTTACGTCATAGTCACAATTATTTATCTTTGTCAAACCAGCTCCTTTACATCGCACTGTTAGCTGAGTCTCACTCCGCAGCGCAAGCATTACAACGTCTCAGTAAAATGAGAAGCAAAGCAAATTACAATATCGACCAGCTGGACATGGTCGCATATATATACCGCTTACTTGGCAAACCAATGCATGCACTGCAATATTCCACAGAAGCATGGACTTTATCGGGCAATCATGACCGGTCATCTTTTCGGGAAGTTGTTTTTTCATTGGAGGACGCGCGCGCCTATTATCAAGCGCTCACGCTAGCCAGGCAGCATCCAATGTGGTTTTCTAAAAGGCGTATGAATTATTTTATTTACAACGCAAACGCAGAATATATAGATGATTCCAAATCTTTCAAACAGCATCTTGCCAATCATGGCTTTCTATTTGGAACAAACCGATCGCTTAGATCGGCATTAATTCAAAATATCAATAATGACAATAAGTTTAGGCACGAAAAGAGTTTACTTTTGCTATCCTACTACAATGAGTGGATAGCTCTCGATGACATTGGAAACTTACCTAGGGTTCTAAGTCTCTATCGGAGAGAGCGGATCGCGTTTCCTAGCCTCAGACATTTCCGAAATATCCCAAATTATGCACTCGAGCCGTTGGCCGCAGCATACCTTCACGAACACCATCCAAAGCGCGCGATATCACTATACAAGCATATAATGTTAACATCCAAACATCCTTCGATCAATACGATCATTGGATTATACTATTCATATATATCCGCTGAAGAGTATAATAAAGCAGACGTTCTCCTTCACTATACCGCATTGAGAACCCCACCATGGCGTTGGGCCCAGGCGCCAGCAAGATATCGTAAGCCAAACTGGGCGTGGCTTCAGATACATCTACTTGTAGCTCTGAATATGGCATATAGAAATCATCTGATGGAATGTTTAAGACGCCTCACGAAACTACATACAGAAGCCCCTGAAAACGTGGGGATAACCAATGATCTTGTTACAGCACTACGTTGGGCAGGCTTCTTTGATAAGGCGAATAGAACCTTACGTTCCGCGAGACAGTTGAAACCAGATGCTATTGACACAATTTTAAATACCGCCGAACTTGCTCACGAGTATCATCATACACACAAGTGGGGTGAATCAATTTCTGTACTCCACCGGGCATTTCCTTTTAATAATCAGATTTCTCGCCATTATCTGAACTATCGCGATCGTCACATGCCAACGATATCCGTAAAGACCTTCGTTGGTCACAGCACCGGAGCCGGAAGTCTGCCATCAGGGAACCAGGACTCGCAGGATGAATACCGAGTGCAATCTGGATGGATTTATTCAAACTATACTATTTTTGCTGGACAGCATTATGCATACTCGCAATATAATCACGGGTCAGTCTCCCTCAATCGTTCCGATTTTGGTTTGATGTGGCAACGGAACCGGAGTCTGTTAGAATTTGCGATAAGCCAAAAACAGTTAACCGGCGGACAGTTGGGACTAAATATCCGGGCAGCACAGTGGTTTAATGATCATTTATACTTGTCATTGCATTTTAATTCATACACCAATCAAATACCATTGCGTGCCTACCGAGCCGGATTAACAGGAAAACGCCTTTCTACGACGATACAGTGGCGCACCAGCCCAGATCTTAACATCGCATGGCATAACTCAGTCATGCTAATCAGTGATGGGAATACCCGTATTGACAATCTTATATCTTTTAACAAATCAATATGGAACGCGCCCCATCAACTGTTGCGCGGACATGTAACACTCTGGAATGAAAACAATTCCGAGCACGGAGTTCCTTATTTTAATCCCAGCATTATTGGTGACGTTGACGGAGGGCTACACTACAAATGGATAATCTGGCGACGTTATGGGACATCATTATCGCAGATTATATCGGCTTCTGGCGGACTTGGCTGGCAGTCCCAGTTTAGTACATATCCAGTCTTCGACGTACGTTACCTGCAGCAATGGGTTATCCATAGAAATTGGGCTATACGTTACGGGCTTGGATTTACTGGCGCAAACTATGATGGTGCATATGGCCAAACATTGTATGGTTTGGCACAGCTTAGGGGAAGAATATAGGAGTATTGGCAAATGATCACCAGAAGAACTTTTTTGAAGTTGTCGGCGTTATTTTGCTCCAGCATCTCCGTAAGCGCTCGTGCAAACGTCTGGTCGGAACGCACATCTAGAGCACTTAAGGGCATAATCTATCCACAAGAACAACGCTTGCGTGCGCCAGAGCCTCCGGTAGGACTGCCTGAAAATACGTTCGTAACATTATGTATGCATGACATCAGAAACAGAGTTGCCCAAGACGTATACTGGGATCCATACGCTAGTAGTACGCATCGGTTTTTGGAGCTTCTTGATTGGTTTAAAAGCAATAATTGGCATTGTCTTACGGTAGACGAGATACTATGGGCGGTAGACGGCCATGGAACGCTGCCAAGAAACTCTTTTCATATATCTATAGATGACGGATTAGCCAGCTTTTATCATCATGTATTCCCGGCGCTCAAGGCGTATGGATTTAGTGCCGTACATGCTTTGGAAACCAACTGGATAGATAGAACATGGAACGTTGCGGATAACCAGAATAGAGATAATCTCCTGTTAGGCAAAGTTTCGGAAGAAACCGGGGTTCGGCTCCCCGTTCTTCAGTCAGACCTATTAATGGCTTACCAGTCCGCAAACATTGTCATCCCTAATGATGTCAATTACAATGGAAAAGAGGAAAATAGAAGATTTTTCGTCTCCTGGGATCAGGTGCGAGAGATGCAACGCTCTGGCCTGGTTGAATTTGCCAGCCATACGCATGCGTCTCATCATGGAATCCCGTCTAATCCGCAAGGTAATTATGCCGCGGCTACTATTACGAGGCAATATTTCCATGACGAGAGGCGTTATGAATCAGATGCCGAATTTCACGATCGCCTGTATTATGATTTTTGCCGAAGTCGTGATCGCATTAAAGAAGAGATAGGAACAGCGCCACGCATTCTTGTCTGGCCATTTGGCGCCGCCACAGAAGAGGTTAATGATATTGCCCGCTCGGCAGGTATGCCAATCACTTTTAGTCTTTATAGCCACAAACTCACCACAGTAGATAGCAAACGGTCGAAAGCAAAGAATTTTGGAAGAATCCTGGTCGTTAATGACCCAAGCCCAATGGAGATTATTTGGAATATTTATGATGTATACCACGGAGAAAGGGATATTCAAAGAGTTCTCCAGGTGTCACTGGATGAAATATATGACACATCGCCGGAGCAGACGAACAAAAACCTGGGTGAACTGCTAAATCAAGTAAAAGCTCTCGGTGTCTCATCAGTTTACCTACAGGCGTTCGCTGATCCTACCGGATCTGGAAATGCCGAGGCTGTATACTTTCCAAACCGCGTTCTACCAATGCGAGCTGACCTCTTTAATCGCGTATCATGGCAGTTGATGACTCGTTGTAATGTTAAAGTTTTTCCATTAATGCCCCTGATTGGATTCACCTTGCCGAATAGCATTGAGCAGGATAGACTTGCAATGCGCACGCGCACCAGATCTGGTGAAATAGTCATTGCTAATAGGGGTCGCCGCCGTCTGAATCCATTCCTTCCTCAGGTACAAGCCATCGTTAGTACTCTCTACGAGGACTTAGCAAAGGCATCACCGTCGATTGCTGGGGTAATTATTGGTGATGACGCTACCATGACAGCCAACGAAGAGGTTAGTGCGTTTATGCCAGGATCACGCTGGCCAAACGGCGGCTTAGAGTTAAATTCAGATCACCGCCAACGTTCCAAATTAAGCGCGCGCGACCGTACGTTGGCACTTATAGAATTCGGTAAGGCCGTAACAAATGCGATGCACCGATATACCAATGTAAGCGGAAGTTTCGCCGTTGGGAGAAATCTGTATGCGCGGGCGTTAACCCACCCAACGAATACGGAACAGCGGTTTGCTATGGCCACGCAACCATTTCTTAAAGCGTATGATTGGATAGTACTCGAAGCGATGCCATATCTGGACGGTACCCGTCAGCCACCTGATCGATGGCTACGAAACCTGGCCAATCTTACAGCCAGATATCCGGCCGGACTTAAAAAGAGTATATTCGTTCTTCAAGCACGGAACTGGAAACAGCGCACGTGGATTTCAAATCACCAACTAAATCGGTGGATATCCATATGCAAGAACAATCACGAACTAAATATTGGGATCTGCCCGGATGAGTTTATTAGCAAACATCCGGCAGGCGACGCTATATACAAGAATTTTAGCTTGCATAGATTCCCGAAAAAGGCGCCGAAGGATATATAAGATGGAAAATATTAATGTAATATTAATAAAGCATATACTAATTGGCTACGCGTTTTTCTACCCATTTTTCATGTCATTCATTTGGATGTTTGGTGGGGTGTTATTTTATTTTAAGTGGGAGCGACAAAAGAAGCCAATCAGTATCTACGCTGCAAACACGGATTCAGAGGCACCTCTTTGCAGCATCATCATTCCGTGTTTTAACGAAGAGCTCAATTTGCGACAAACACTGCAATACGCGTTGGCGTCTAATTATCCGAATCTTGAGGTTATCGCCGTTGATGATGGGTCAACTGATAAAACATGGTCACTACTATGTGAACTAAGCAGAGAGAATCCTGAGTTACGGATTTTTCGCCACTCGGCTAATGAAGGCAAGGCAACGGCATTGCGAACCGGTGCGACCGTAGCGCGTTCAGACTATCTGGTCTGTATCGACGGCGACGCGTTACTTCACCCAGACGCTGCTGCGTGGATCATGCACCATCTTACAACACCTGATAGTCGTGTTGGTGCCGTTACGGGAAATCCACGTATCATGAATCGCTCGACAATTCTTGGTAAAATTCAAGTCGGGGAATTCTCTTCTATTATTGGTTTAGTTAAGCGTGCCCAGAAAGTTTACGGGAGGGTATTTACTGTTTCTGGGGTTATTGCTGGATTCCGCAGAACTGCACTTGCATCTATTGGCTTCTGGTCAAACTCAAATATTACTGAGGATATAGATGCATCATGGAAGTTACAAATGAATTTCTGGGATATACGCTTTGAACCGAAAGCATTATGTTACATATACATGCCAGAGACGTTCAAAGGTCTTTGGAAGCAGCGCCTGCGATGGGCTAAAGGTGGTGTTGAAGTCGTTATTGAACAATTTGGTACGTTATTATCCTTTCAGAAAAGGAGGTTTTGGGGAATAGCTATGGAATACATTGGGTCAGTGTTCTGGGCGTACGTTATGCTTGCCATTATCATTGCCTATATCCTTGGTCTGTTTATCCATCTGCCGAGACTTATTTATATTAATAGCATCCTACCCGAGTGGTACGGGGTTATGCTTGGACTTGCGTGTCTCCTACAGTTCCTCCTGAGCATTGTCTTAGACTCTCGTTATGAAAACAAAAATGTTTTTACACGAGTTTACTTCTGGGTAATATGGTACCCTCTGGTATTTTGGTCATTAAACATGTTTACTGTAGTATGGGCTGTTCCTGCGGTATTATTCGGTAAACGGCGTCGTGCCAGATGGGTAAGCCCAGATCGCGGATTTCAGGCGGATACATTCCATGCTGATTAAAGAAACGTTAGATTATAAAGGATGTCCGGAACCGTTCTACAGCAGCAATATTCCATTGTCGAAGCGAATCAAGGATGGCGTCTTTCAAGCAATACTGTGGATTATATGGTCGCTTATAATGTCTCCCATGCTCACAGGGTTTGCGTGGTATTTTGGATACAAACGATTTGATGTATACATTTTTCATGATTGGCCGCCAACGGAAAAATTCTTGTTTCCAGTTTTGCTATTGATTGTGATATCATGGTCAATAATAGCGCTTTGGTCGATTTATAATTTTATTAGGTTTTCCCGGAGAAACAAGAGAAAATCGCCGCAGCCAATAGATGAAGCGGTTCTTGCCAATAAACTTGGCATGTCATTGGGTTGCTTAAAAGAAGTACAGCTATTCAGAGCTGGTATCGTTTATTACGATGAAAAAGGAAATCTAATTAATATTGAAAAGCTCCTCGATACATCG
>ERZ1669247.619-NODE-619-length-10792-cov-6.094067_pt1 | contig 10792 bp, 20 predicted proteins | sample MGYA00579297_ERZ1669247 | MGnify/ENA primary metagenome ERZ1669247 (study PRJEB41166, sample SAMN08046056) | hot springs metagenome | biome: hot spring; feature: acid hot spring; material: thermophilic sediment; isolation source: thermophilic sediment from acid...
AAAAATCCTTTTTTATTGATTTCTATTATTTCATATTTCATATTTATCCCTTTAAAAATCCTAATAGCCCGCCTTTCTTTTCTTCTTCTCTTTGTGGAGTAATCGGATAAGAACCTCTGATTTGAGTTAAAATCGTCTCAGTTAATTGTTTGAGAGTAAAGCCATCTTTTGATTTTGAGGTTATAGAGATTGCAGTAGCCAAAGTAGTAATGATATCAGGAAGACGCTCGATTTTTAATTCGTAAGGATTTCCTTCGAAGTAATAACTATCTTCGAGTGCAAAAATTATACTCGTGAGTTTTCCTTTCCATTCTCGGAGAATTTGCTTTTCGGAGAGATTGCTTGTAGTAGCGAGATGTGAAATGAGAGGATTTATTGCTTTTGCGAGATAATTAGCCCCCGCCTCATTTATTATTTTTGCATTCCTATCCACTTCGAGAGTTTTCACGATTTCGACTTTTTCTCCGTCGATAGTTTTTATTTTGACTTCGTGCATAGTATAGCGATATCCACAAAAAGCGAGATAGAGTGCTTCTTCGAACGAACCAGCGTCAAGAATATGCTTTTGAAACTCGGTATTAGCAGTATTCTCTTTTTGCAATTCTATTTTTACATTATCTAAATTATCCATTTACTCATCTTTTTCTCTTTCGGCGGTTTCTCTTTTTCTCGAAGTAAAATCTTTTATTATGCTTTCTTTGATATTTGTATTTCCTTCGATAGTAGATTTCCATATATCTTTTGATTGAGGATATTTTGAAATCCACTTATTTAACATCTGATTGAGAATATCAATTTCTTTAAGCATTCTCTCGTAAAATAATTCCGCTCTCTCTATATCATTTTTTATTATTGCTTTATCGTATTCGATATTTGCTTGCTTGAACCTTTTTAAATGTATTTTGTAGAAAAAAGCGTCAGTAGTTTTCATATACTCTCACTCCTCACTCAAAGGTTTTTAAACCTTTCTCTATTACTTCGAGGAGAAATGTAGTATAATGCATATCAGGAGATTTTTCTCGTCTTACGACATCTATTTTGTCGAAGAGAACTTTTGCTTTTTCGATATCTCCATTATAGAATTTGAGAAGTTTGTTATATCGGAGAGAGCCATCTTTTTCGACGACATTTTGATTATTCTCGTCCATAGAAATCCCATATTTAAATAGGTTAAAAAAATTTAAAATACTTTCTAATCAACCGAAAGATTTATAAACCCCCTTTATAAACCTTTCTATTGAACCGAAAGATTTATAAATTAGCGGAATAGTGGAAGTTTAGTTTCCATAATTTTGGAAAATTTAAAATTTATAGTTTATAATATACAAATCTACTACTACTACTACTCAAAAATAAAAAAATACTTAATGTAGAATTTATATATATAAATACTACATCAGTGTTTTTTTCACCTTCAAAAAAAAGTAGTAGTAGATTTCTCTATATATATATAGAAATATTGCCTTTTAAATCCCAAAATTTAACTTTTTAGCCAAATTCTTGCAATTTTGAGATTTAAATTTTCCAAAAAAATGGAAAGCAGACTTCCACTATTCCACTATTTTTTAAATTGTTTAAAATTCTTTAAATTTTGAATTTTAAAAAGTTTTAATTTTTTAACATTCCATAATTATGGAAAAACGAAAGATTTATAAATTACCGGAATAGTGGAAGTTTAGTAAGCCACAGAAAAGTTTAAATATCTCCTAATATAGTATATTATATCGAGGTTGATAAAATGGATACAAAAGAAATAGAAAAGGATAAAAGAAATTGGAGAAATTTCGACGAAGAAATAGATACGGATTTAGAACCTTTATTATTGCTTGGAGTATTGCGAGAAAAATTACAAAAAATGGGGGCGAGAGTATCTGTGCGTAAGCACCCGATTGTGCAGGGGGCAGTGCAATTAATAGCAAATATAGACGGCATAGATGTAAGCGTAATTAATGATATGCAAAATGCCAAAGGAATGCACCCCTTCTATTGCAGTGCTACAACATTTGAAGCATTAATCGGAGATAACGAATTCCCAGATGGGCATTTAAGCATAGATGAAATTATAAGAAAAATAAAGCGTGAGTTAAGAAAAAATAAAAGAATAAGAGGTTGATAAAATGAGAAAAAAAGAAATGAGTTTCGAGGAAATTGTGGAAAGCATAATTAACGGAATAAAATACAGAGATTTTGAGGATAGTAATCACAAAAAAGAAAATATAAGAATAAGTATCGATTTTCTTTTAAGGTATTGCAAACAAAGTAAAGAGTTTATTCCTATCTTTGACTATCCTATGAATAAAGAGACGACTATAAAAGTGCTTGAAGAGATAAAGAAAAGAGGTTATAAATACTTATGAGGTTGATAAAATGGGATTGATTGGAAGCGGGAACGAAGATGTGCATTATAGAAAAGATGAAGTATATAAGGATATTATAGAAATACTAAACCACGAACCACATATAAAAGAAATGTTAGGTATAACCGAAGACGATATAATGAAACTTGATTTTAAAACAGCGAGAGACTTGTTTATAAACATAAAAGATTATAGACAATATAGGGAATTGATAAAAGGTTGTGAATTTTATTTTAAAAATTTTAAAAATAAAATGGGATTGATATGAACGCTATAATAATTTCTATACCGAAGGAAATCCTTGATTTGATAGATAGAACCGCAAACGAATTACAAAAAGATTATGAAAAAAGCGATATGAAGAGAGTAAGAGAATGCGATAATAGAACTTCGAATAAAAAGATTTCACGCTCCGCAACGATATTATATCTTTGTCAGTTAGGACTATATGATTTGCAAAAACTTTTGGAAAGTAATCCCGAGAAAAAAGAATTTTACGAAGCAATATCTCAAATCTCGAAGGAATATGATAATGCCTTTAACCTTGATAAGATAAAAAGGAGAACTCATCAAATCCCTAATGAGAAAAAAGAGGATAATCCTATCAATCAATAAGAGGTAATAAAATGGAGAAAGGATTTGAAGAACATCGAAGCGTGAGATGGATAAAGAACCGCTATATTATCCTCTCCGAACAAGCAGGATTTCGAGACTTTAACGACTTTATCGAATACATTCTTGAAGCATTAGAAAAATCTCACTCTCAAAGCAATAATCAAAGCAATAACGATATGTATAAAAAGCGTCTTTACGCTATACAGAATATCCTCGATAAGAAAGGTATAATAATTTCGGAGAGTGAAATAGAAAGCGAGATAAAAAATATAAAGGTTTGATAATATGGAAATAGACACAAATAATGTGAAAAAAGAAATAAGAAAAAATATCGAGAAAAAAATAGAGACTATCGAGGAGATATCTAATCATTTAGAGATTGCGGATTTGTTATTCCTTGACGATAAACTTCACGATATCCTTATGCATTTATATATGAAGAGATGAAAAAAATGGTAAAAGAACCTTTTTTCTATCCTTATATGTGGAAAGCAATATCCGTCAGTGAAATAACATTCGATAAAGAGGTTTTCGTAAGAATTGTCTATACTCCAATTTTTGATATCGAGAAAAACGAATTTATAGAAAAAACCGATATGTATTACATTTATTATTATCAGAAAAATTTAGAAAGTATCTAATATTATTAAATACTTATCAGATATTTTATAAATAGGAGAGAAAAATGAGAGATAAATGTATTCTATGCAATAAAACAAAAAAAGGTAAATACATCTATGCAGGAGATTGTAGATATTCTTTTGTTTGCTTTGATTGTTTAAAAAAGATAAATTTAAATATCTCGAATATAGGATATTAACATATCATTCTTCTCCACCGAACGCCTTTTTGAGCGGGATTTTAAAAAATCCCGCTCTTTAATTAAAAAGAAAAACCCCCGCCATAGCCCCCCAAAGAAAAAAACCCCTTCTAAAATGCGATATTTTGAACGATTTCTAACCTATTCGATATTTATATCCCCTAAAAAATCCCCCCTTAAAATCGCATTTAAGCAAAAGATTTAAGAATTCTAAAAAGATATTAGAAATTCTAACAAATATCAGAAAAAAGGAAAGAAAGCGGGATTAATCCCGCTTAACTAATTACTTTTTGTGCTTTTCCATTAGCCCTGACGCTTTTGCTATTACATATATCACTAACAGGAAGATTATTGTTATTATCAAGCCGAGGTAGTTTGTTATTGCATTATAGAATGCATTTATCACCGCATTTATTGTATTATATGCGAGTGGAGATTGCGACTGAATGGAGTTAGCAAAAGCCCCGAGAACGAGAAACGCTATGCCGAAGCCGAAGCCGAGTGCTAATGCGACACCGCCGAGTTTTTCCAAATTCGAACTCCAATCCATAACCTCACCATTTTTATTTTATAATTTTGAAATAAGATTTATAAAGCAAATGCTTACATAAAGAGGTTATATAGGTATATATATTAAGAGCATTAAGTATATTGCTAAACCTAAAATTGTAAGAACAATCGGAATATATTTCCTAATAAGCATTTAATCCCTCATAAACGAATAAAGCAAATGCTTACATTTATAATGGGCATATTGGGAGTATTGGGCATACACGGAAATACAAAAAAGTAGAATATCGCTAAACCTAAAATTATGCTAAAAAGAATAATAGGAATATAAAGATATTTCCTAAAAACTAAACTGATTTTTTGGATATAAGCCATTTAATCCCCCATAAACAAATCAACGATATTTCTCTCTTTATACTCTTTCTTTTGTGAAGCCCTTGCATTCTCTATCTCATATTGAAGGAGTTTCTTTAATAACTCATTATAACTCATATCATTTATCTCCTTCACTCTTTTAAGCACAATAGCCGTATTCCTATCCACCGCAATAGTTATCCTTACATATTTCATATTTTGTAAAACCTCTTTATTATCTCATATACAAACACTAAAAAGTATATGAGGAATATTCCATAAAAAGCATAAGCGATTGAGCCGAAGTAAGAAGGATATATTGGAGCATAAGTATAATTTGTTATGGAATAGTTAAGCATTTCATTAGCGCTTATGAGAGTATAATAATTTTGAGTTTTTTGAGAGGTTAAAACATAATTCGGAATAGAGAGAGAAATAATTGCTAATGCAAAAGAAAAGAATAGAAAAACTATCTTCATAATGGGCATTTTTTCTTTTTCATATAGATATACCATTAAAAACGCTAATCCTAAAACCAAAAAATTCTCATACATTTTTATCCCCCTCTTTTTCTTTTTTCTCTTTTTGCATAAAAATCTCAAAAGCATAGGTTAGTGCAGTTAAGAAAGTTAATAGAATTGAAAAACTTACAAAATTTGAATAGAGAGCGGTTAAGAGATATGAAGTTAAAGAGCCGAATATCATTCCATAACTTATTTTTTTTGTTATTGTGCTTGCTATCCCGATTACGAGAATAACAATTAAATACGGATAATATGGAATAGCGAAGTTATATTGCATACCTTGAACTATCGTAGCATTTGTCAAATTTGCAATTATCGAATTCGGAATATACATATTCTCATCTATATATGAATATTTCCTATCCATTTCCTTACATAATATATAAGGAAAGCAACGATTATAATCATAACCGCAACATTTATAATCGTAAATATATTTGCTAATGCTCCTAACTGATAAGCATTAAGAACCGATGGAATAAAGAATACTGATAGATTTATGATAACTCCTAATCCAATAACTATTAGCAAAATGAGGTTATACAGAAATACAAAAAATCCAATAATCCAATTTATTGGAGAGACTAAAAATCCAAATACCCCACCAAAATTTATATATGGATAAGGATTTGATTTCGAAGGAAAAGAATTTGAGAGAGAACTTGAAATATTATAAATCGAGTTTGAATATCCCTTGAGAGTATTGAGATTTGAAGTATTCTGTATAGGTAAAGAACCGAGAAAGCCCGACGCTAATAGCATTATGAACTCATAGAATACAAATATGAACATTAATTTTTTTGTTAAATCAATTTCTATTCCCATTATCCCATCTCTTTTAAAGTATATCCCGCTAATAATAATATCGAGACTATCAAAGCAACCTCGTAGAATGTAAATTGAACTATTCCAATTATCCAAATGAGAATTATACCGATAGGAAGAATTATTGGGGATTTTTCGGAATACAAAATTGCGACTATAATTATCATTATCGTAATTCCAAATATGATATAGAACCATTTCGGCATTTGAATAGAGTTAAATATAGTTATTATCGTATTTGTTTTCGGATTTGAATTAAGGTTTGAAATCGTAGAATAGTTAAATGTGAAATTAACCGCAATTGTTTGATTTCCTTTTGAACCAAAAGTTTGATTGTAAAAGTTTTTTGGAAGGATTGCAGAAGGTAGAGGAGAAAGCCCCCCCGAATTTTGTATTAAGAAAGGATTTCCTTGAACCGCTCCAAGAGTATAGTTTGTCGTCATAGGAGCATATACATAAGCGATATTTTGTGAGAGATTAAGGAATGGAGAACGAAAACCGCCTATACTATCAGTAATTGTTTTTGTCTCATTATTTAAAACAATTTGAGATTGACTTGGATTTGCAAATCCATATAAATTTTTTGAATAATAATTATTATAACCATTATTATTGCCATTTAGAAATCCAATTAAAGAAACATTTGCAGTGCTTACATTTCCCCAATAATTCGGCGGATAATTCGGAATTTGAGTTTCTAAATATTCCCTATTATTTTTTACAAAAAAGAATAATGTTTCTCCTAATCCACTATAATATCCATATTGAGTAAAATATCCCCCCCACATAGTATATAAATTCGGCGGATATGCAAATTTTATATACCTTTGACTTGCAGGATAAAAAGTTTTCACAGAATTATTTAAATTGCCATATATTGTATAATTGTTAATTAGCAAATTTTGATTATCTGAATTTGCTATACTTGTATTTGAACTTGAACCAAATAAAACATAGCCATTATTCCATAAATAGCCATTTGTAGTTATGTTTTTTGCCATAAGCGTGATTGTTTGAGTGGAAGGATTACACGATATAATAGCAAAAGGAATAGCCCCCATATATGATTGATTTGCAACGAGAGTTAAGCCCGTGCAATTTCCATTTTGAGTATTCATCTGTGCATAATAAGGTATTGTAATTTCCGCAAATCCACTATTGAATTTAAGGATTTGAACCCCCGCCGAATTTATATAACCAAAATTTGTGGAATTTATCCACGAGTTTATGTGAATAGGAATAGCATACTGATAAAATACTCCAGTAGAAATACTATTATTTGTATAAGGATTTTGAGGTTTTGCATTTGAATATATAGATGTATTTTTGTATTGAGTAGTGAATAAAGGTAGCATTATTGCAACACCTGTATAAGAAGCATTAAAGCGATTAGGATTAAAGTTAAAAGATGTATAAGTGGAGAGAGATGTAGAAGCATTATAGAATTTAGATTGATTTTCGTATATCCCCGCATTATAGGAAAGAAATTGAGGATTATAATTTGATATTTCTATTTCGATAGCATTTTGCATTTGAAATATAGTATTTGCGATTACTGACGGATATATAGGAGTAGTAAGAGATTGAGAACCAATAAGCCCGTAATCAGTTATTTTTTCTGATATCCCATTATAAGTAATTGAAAAATGATTATAATTATCAGGATAATAAGAAAGATTTAGGTTATTTCCTTGATAAATAAAATCCCAATATCCTTGTAAATTAGAGTAATTACGATAAGTAATCCCATTTGAAGTAATATATGAAGGTAAAATAAACTTAATTTGACTTACTGGCGGATTTTTGAGATTACAATTTGAGCCATTTGTAGCCGTGCAAGTGGCGGTTAAAGTTTGTGAAGTGAGCCAAGCAGGATTAAAGTTTATAGTAAGATTGGTATATGTTTGATTGTTAAGATTTTTAGGAATGAGAATATAACTTTTTCCATTTGCATAAGATAAGGGCATATACCATAAATTGCCTATATATGTAGAACCTTGAAATGCTTGAATTAATAGAGTTTGAACATTCGAGACAGGTATTCCAATTATGGCATAAAAAGAAGGTATTTTATTTCCAAAAGCAATAATATTTCCATTTACATAAGCAGTTTGAGTATAATTCCAATTAATATTGGAGATATTAAACCAATTGAGATAATAAGGAGATGGAGAAGCAAAATTTACGCTAATTAGGTAGCCCAAAAGCACCAAAAACATTAAAGTAAAGGTATTTTTTTCCATAATATCCCTATCTAAAATTTATAATCGTCTCCAATATAAGAATAACAAAAGCAAAAAGCCAAAAGCCCGCATTAGTGAGAAAGGTATAAAAAATCCCTAATTGATTTAAGAATGGAATTTGATTAAGAATAAAGTTAAAGTTAAGAGTAAAATAACCGAAGAATAATATCAGAATAATATCGAATAATCCCATAACAATAGAAGGATTATGATAAGAATAAATGAGAGAAAAGAAAAATCCGATTAAAGTTAAAAAGACTAAACCATAGCCGATAAAGTTAGATATTTTGTTATAGAATACCGAGGTAAATTTATTCCCCGCAGAACTTGAATTAAAAGCCGATAATGAGAATAAAACAACCGCTAAAATAATAGAGATTAGAATAATCCCGAAGATAAACTCAAAAGCATTCATAATCTCAATAATATTACATTATGTAATATTTTTATACTTTTTCTTTTTGAGATTGTAAGTTTTTATTGAACGCTTGAAGTATAGAGATTATATCGATTTGATTATTTTGTGGAGCAGTATAATTGAAAACTTTCTTTTGATATGCGATATCTTTTAGTTTATCGTATTCTCTAAATATTCTTTTGTTTTCGAGGTTAGAAAAATAAACATCAAAAACGAACGAAGGTAAAGAATGCAATCTATCTATCCCCGTCCTTGAACTCATAAAAACATAGACTTCTTTTGATAAATCAGTAAGTGGAAATATATCATTTACAAAAGGAAAGTTTTTCGGAATGATATGAACTTGTGCATAACCTCTCTCGACTATTGGAATTATTATATTTGCTTTTCTTATTAACCTCATATCCAAATCCATAGGATTTTGAATTACAATTATGTTTATGTTATGGTATTTTGCATAAGCATTAAGGATTTTGAGAAGTTTAATTTGATTGGGCATCATACTCTCTCTTTTATCCCCGACAAAAAGTGCTTCGTCAAAAAATCTAAAACTCTCTTTGATATCTTTTGCTTTATCTAAATCGTCTAAATCATAAAAAAGAATTTGTTTTAAAATTTCTTTTTCTATTATTTCTTTATCGATTTCTTGAAGCGGTTTAATTTCTTTGAATGCGAGAATTCGTCTGATAATATGCAAAGCGAGAGTGGATTTCCCTATTCTCGCATATCCAAAAAGCAAAAGAGTAAAATCTAAATCATACATAGAACCTTTTGAAAGAAGATAAGAAAGCCAATTAAGTGGAGTATTTTTTAATTGGATTTTTTCTCTAATTTCTTTATACTCTTTTACAAAAGGTTTATACAAATTAGTAGTATTCACAAAAGAGAATAATCTATTTAGAGATTTTTTTTTAGAGTTTTCTTTTTCTATTCTCAAAGCGACTTTTAAGTATTCACGAAGGAATTTGTTATATATGTATATCCCATTTTGCAAAATAAATTTTAAAGTGTTTTTGTAGATAGGAATATTCTCTAATTCTTGAACTAAATCTTGAAAAGATATTTCTCTCTCACTATCTCCTATTTTTACTTTTAATAAAGGTTTATCGATATAGTTATCGCTATATTTTTGCATTATCGAAGACATAGACATAAAAAGACTTTCTATTTTATCTCGTAATTCCATTTCTTGATAATCATTAAAATGCAATTGCAAATTTGTTTTTGCAATTTCTATCTCAGCAATAGTATTCTTATCGATATCAGAAAGATTATAGAGTGCTTTTAACTCGGAATTTTGAGGATTAAGTATTTCGATGGGCATAATCAAACCTTTTTAAGAGAACTTACATTTAGAGCATAAGAGAGTAAATAATAAAGTTTTTGATTTTGTAAGAGAGTATAATTTGTTAGGTTTAGTAAATAATGATTTTGACTTTCGAGTAGAGAAAGCGTCTTTTGATTTTGAGAACTTATGTTAAATATCGGAGCGTAAGTTTTTTCCATAGAATTTTTAAAACTTACGAACATCTGATAAACTGACAACATCATTACAAGCAAAATTATCAGAATAAATATCTCAAAAAACTTAACCCATGAAGATGTAGAACCGAGCGTCTTTTCCATTTCGAGAACAGATTGCTTGTAATTTTGAATATAATCCTTTATTTTTCTAATATCAAACTCATTCGATAAGGTTAATTGCTTATCTCCTTGTATAAAAAAAGAAATAGTATTTTTATCAGTTTGAAGCCCTTGATTTCTATCGATTACGATTTCTATCTCTTTTTTTCCGAATAGAGTTTTCTTATATATTTTGTTTTCTCCGAATATTATCGGATATTTATTCACCAAAAATCCTTTTTTATCGATTTCTATTATTTCATATTTCATATTTTAGCCCCTTTTTAAGCGATAAATATGCTTCTTTCGTAATACTTTCTAAATTAGAAACCTCTTTATAAGTAGATAATATCATTTTGATTAAATCGATTAGGATATATGCCATAGTAATATCAATATCATTTCTGATTTTTGTTTTTTTATTTTTCATATTTATCCCTTTAAAAATCCTAATAGCCCGCCTCTCTTTTCTTCTTCTCTTTGTGGAGTAATCGGATAAGAAC
>ERZ1669247.621-NODE-621-length-10727-cov-2.541604_pt1 | contig 10727 bp, 9 predicted proteins | sample MGYA00579297_ERZ1669247 | MGnify/ENA primary metagenome ERZ1669247 (study PRJEB41166, sample SAMN08046056) | hot springs metagenome | biome: hot spring; feature: acid hot spring; material: thermophilic sediment; isolation source: thermophilic sediment from acid hot...
CCAATTGCCAAACTAATGGTTCAGTCCATTGATTAGCGGATCCTATTACTCCAACAATAATTTGAGATTTAACTAGCCCATTTATAGTACTATTGCTAGATATATTAGATGCGGGTAAATAACCTAGTTGAGCTTGTTGTGCAATTTGTACTAAACCAAGAGAAGCAGGAAATGCAGCAATATAAACATAATTTTTATCGGTTGTACCTGGGCCATAACCATAATATGAGGCATTTTGCAAAGTTGGACCCACTTCTCCATAACCGCCTATTATAGAGTTATTAATTAGGCTTTTGTTGCTTACAACCATTTCTACACCTGTATAATCACTTTGAAATCCTCTATTATGATAATGAATTGATGACTTATCAACAACATACGCTCCAATAACGACATCACCAGGTAACACATAAGGATTTCTAGAACCTGCTGTCCCACTTAATATGTTAGCTATTATATGAAAATGAGTATCCATAATATAAGTAGCTAGTTCAGCTGCATATTCTTTTTCTCCACTTCTTACATTAACTACCCATTGATTTCCTATTTTACCAACGTAGAAAGTATAACCACTTATATTAATTTCTGTCACATTTTTCATCACAGCCAATATTGGTGCCTGCTCCATAGCCATAGGTGTAACTATACCTATCATTGGAATAGAAAATAAATAAGAATTGCTTGCAGTATTATTAATTGATGAATTGGTCTGCTGATAAATTTTGGTCTTAATACTGTATTCATAAGCAAAAAGGCCAAACCCAATTATAGCTAAAGCCAAGAAAATTACAGCCGCTATCTTAATTGTGTTAACCATTTGTGATCACAAATACAAAAAATTGGTATACATTTTATAAACGTTTCGAGTTTTTCATTAGATATTTTATTTTATTACGTAAAAACTGTTTGACTCTACATATAAGAAAATAATTTACTTTGATAAATAAACTTGATCTAAAATTTAAATATCTTAGATTATCATAATAACACTGGTGAAACCTTGTTTGATAATTATAAAGATGGGTTTATCAACGTCTTTGGCGTAAACCTTTATTATAAAATTTATGGACATGGTAAAAACAAAATGTTAATACTTCATGGTGGACCAGGCGGTTCTCATGATTATCTCTTACCATTATCATCATTTGCAAGAGAAAATAATACAGTAATTTTTTATGATCAATGCGGTTGCGGAAAATCAGAAGAAGCAAAGGACCTTCAAAATTGTGCCAGATTGGAATATTATGTTGAAGAGGTAGAAGAAGTAAGAAAGAAACTAGCCAAAGATAAAATTATATTACTAGGTCATTCTTGGGGTGGTCTTTTAGCATTAGCTTATGCTATAAAGTATCAAAATAATTTAAAAGGGCTTATAGTTTCAAGCGGACTATCAAGTGTTCCTTTAACAGTTAAAGAAATGAGGAGATTAATAGAAAAATTACCGGAACAAACTAAAAATACTATATATGAATGTGAAAGGAATAATGATTTCTCGAGCGAAAAGTGCACAAAAGCTGTCAAATAGTTCTATATAAGGCATCTTTTTATGTTCCACAGATTTCCAGATTTTGTTCAAAATACCTTTAATTCTATTTCTAATAGGAAAATCTACAAAATAATGAATGGACCCACTGAATTTGAAATAACAGGATCTATCAAAGATATAGATATAACTAATGATATAAAGAATATAAATATACCCACATTGATTTTAGTGGGTGAACATGATGAAGTCACACCTAGAGTTGCGCAAGTTATACATGATAACATAAAGAATTCTTTACTGTATGTTATTCCAAATTCATCACACCTTAACTTCTTAGAAAATCCAAAATATTATTACAATGCAGTTAGCAACTTCTTGAAATCAATAACTTCTCCATAATGAATTTTAGTTAATTAGTATATTAATAGGGATCTATGAAAAGTACCCATTAAGTATATCAATTAACTAAAACTTTGTTATAAAATCTTTTTAAATTATTCTAGGAGTATTTATTTAACATTGTTCTGAAAACAGAAAATCTTTAAAAATTGTTTAAAAATAAAAATTTTTAATAGCCAATAATCATTAATAGTTAGGGTTAGCAAAAGATGCAAAAAAGGGTGCTCTTAACAGGGTTTGAACCTTTTTTAGAATTTAATTATAACCCAAGTGGAGATATAGCAAAAAAATTAAATAACTTTGAAACTGATAAGTACAAAATTTATGGGATCGAATTACCTGTTATTCATAAAGAAGCAATAAAGATTCTTGATAAAAAATTTTACGAAATAAAACCTGATCTAGTTATTGGCTTAGGATTGGCTCCTGGAGCCACTGGAATAAGAATAGAAAGGGTAGCTATAAATTCCTATTACTTTAATGATGAGAAAGAAATAGATGATTCAGTAGAAGATGGACCCGCGGCTTTATATACAGGCCTGCCCTATGAAGAAATAAGAAAAATTTTATGGTCAAAAGGAATTCCAGCTTATTACTCATTCCATGCTGGTACATATCTTTGCAATGAGGTATTTTACAAGATTATGAAGTTAGCAAATGAAAAAGGTATTAAAGGAGGATTTATTCACATACCTTTAACGCACAAACAAGTAATCGAGATGAAAAAATTTAATTATCCATCATTAGATGAAAATTTAATTATCGACGCAATAAAGCTAATAATAGATGCTAGCATATAGTTTTGATTTTTCAAAATTAATATTTTATTAAATATATATATGGTAATACGCATATTATTATAAGATGATAGGCGATTGAGTTGAGCTTTGATCTTCCAACAAAAATAATAAATAATCTAGGAAATGATATAGTAAAATCATATAAAACTACTTCAACTCAGAAAAAATTTTCTCTAACTTTAAAAGATATAATTGGTAACGATGATTTGAACGAAATGGAAACCAATGTAGAACTCTATGAATACTCATCAAGATTTTTCAATAACAAAAAAATCATACAAGATAAAAACTTTTTCATGATAGGAATTGATTCAAGTAGCAGAGCAATAATGACTCCTGAGGCAGACATAATGATTTCTGCCGTTTCAATATCTGGTCAAGGACCTGTAGAGTTAAGTGATTGGCCATACCTATATCCGGATTTAGCATACATACCAGTAAAGCCAGAACCATTCATATATGTAGCATCGGATGACTTAGATTTATCTGATAATTTGAATGGAGCAATCAGTCAGATAGGCTTCTTAAATAGTGAGGATGATATATCTAAATTTATGGATTATTCAAGGCTCAAATTGGAGTCTTGGGCGCTTATTGAACCATCATATGCCTTAGGAAAATATTTTAAAGGCAAAAATAAAAAATTTGTTGTATTGCTTGATGGCCCAATATTTTTATTAGACAACAAAAATGATAATTTAAAGTTCGAACTAATGATAAATAGAGCTAAAAGTGTAGAATTGCTGGAAGCACAAAATATACCTGTTATTGGAATAGTAAAAAGGCTAGAGAGAGGGAAAATATTAGGAAAATTACAAGAGTTTTCAGCCATTTTTGATCAATGCATAGGCCATTATTCGAATTTTAATGATTTATTAATAATACAAAAAATGTTGTATTCCAGCTGCTATAATAATTATTATGGAAAAATACTAACGACCCCTAAAATTAAGATTAAATCCGATGGATTAGAAAAAATCGTAGAATATGTATTAATACCTCCGAGCAGATATCAAAGTATTAGTAAAGGAAGAATATTTAGATTGGAGTATACAGAAAAAACCTTAGAGATATTAACTAACATCTACAATACAGAACCTGTTCAAATGTTAATTAATGATTCCATAACAAAACAAAGCTCGGAATCTATAACAATTGCTTACAGCGATAAGAGGGGTAAAATGATAACTCAAGTTTTAAAAGATTTGCTTATCAATACAATAGTAGGTAGAGGCGCCCCAATATCTTACGATACGCTGAGAGAGGCTGAAGCTGAATGGATAAAAAGGAAACAATAGGCTTAAATGAGGAATTCTTAAATAGTGCAGAAGATCAAGCAAATAAACTTGAAAAACTATTATTGATGTCATATGAAGAAGCTAGAAAAGATGGAAAAATAATTGGAAAGATTTCTAGATATGGAGAAGTTAAAGTTGAAGAAAATTCAGAGATAGAATTCATAATTGACCCTGCTACATATTACTCAGATTCTGACGCACCTTTTCATAAAGTTGGGGATTATTTAGTTGTAATAGATCCAAAGGATTTGAGAAAAGTTTTGATAAGAATAAAAAGTATAATAAGAAAGGATGAATTAGCAGCTATAGGGTTAGAACCCCCAATAAGCCAAATAGTAAATAGTGTAGAACCTAGAGGGTTAATAACAAATACTCTAGTTAAGGGAGAACTCGTTTTAGAAATGACTAAGGATGATAAAAATCCAAGGCCAGCTACAAAAAGCATAGAGCCTCAATCACCGGTAGTAGATCCAAATCCTGATATTTTAATTAAGCTATTAGATTTACCAAGAGAAGGAATAACTTTAGGGGCATTAAGTACACCTTCAGGCCTAGTAAAGAATGGTCAAATACCAGTTAGGTTGCCTCTTAGTGCTCTTTATCATCATATGCTTATATTAGGTACTACTGGAAGTGGGAAGACAACATTACTAAAAAATTTGATAGCAAGCTTATATAATCAACTTGAAAAGCACCCAATATCTATAATTATTGATTTAAATCAAGATTTTGTACAGTTACCAATACCAAATAATATAACTCCTATTCCTCAAGAAATAGCAAATAGTTGCTATAAAGATGTTAGGCAACTTAAAGGTATAATATCCGTAGTCCCAATATCATCAGATTTAATAGAATCTAAATTAGACGTGAACATGATTGATATCAATAAAACATTTAAAGAAATTGCAAAAAAATACTTTTATGAAACTTTTGGGCCTTTAATAAATAATAATAAGGTAGAATTTAACCAATTTGAAAGAAATAAAACAGTGATTTTACAGACTAATAATCCATTTAAGCTAATATTTATTCCATACGTAATAAATACATTAGAAACAAGTACAGACAATCTTTCTCCGTTATTACCAGGTCTTACTCCTTTAGCAAAAGATCTTCTCAAGAAAATGAGAGAAAAATTCAAGAAAAAACATGGAGTTTATTCACCAATTCAAGCGATTTATGGAGCTTTATCAATATTTATAGATAAATCAATTTACAGATCTTTTAATAAAAACTATAATAAAGATAATTATGATGAAAAGGACGAGCCATTAGAACAAGCATTAGAGTATGTTAAGCCATATATAATCAATTCTGATAATTTAGCTATAGAAAATATGACTGTAGATAACTATGACTTCACAATTCTAGATGCTATAGGAGAGTATGTTGATATATTACTCAAAGCTAGATCCCATGAAGAAACAATAAAGGCTTTATATAGAAGAATATCTTCACTCATTGAAACCCAAATTATTGATATTTTGGTACCGCAACAAAAAAAGTTAATACCTATTAATGAACCTGATTGGAGCACTATAGTAGATCTGAGTAATGATGAAAACATACCTATAATTTTAGACTTAAAATGGGGATTAGACTTAGCTGGATTCGATGCATTAAGGGCTATAACTTATAGGACATTAGATAAATTGATATCGTGGAAACATAAGTCTTGGGCAAAAAGAATTGAAACACCTAACCTTATGGTAATTATAGACGAATCGCATCAATTTTTCCAAAATGAAAGCAAAGTAAAAGAAGACTTAGATGCAATCAGGCAAATATCAGCAATGATTTCAAAAATTGCGCGACTTGGAAGAGCAAGAGGTGTTGGCCTAGTATTCAGCACTCATTCTCCTTCAGATCTTAATGATATTATACTCCAATTAACTAACACTAAAATTATATTGAGAACAGAAAAAAGCCAACTAGAAAAAATTTCTGTTCCTAAGGAAGCATTAGAATATTTGCCAAGGCTTCAAGATAGAATGATGCTTGTAGAAAGCTATGCATTTAGAATGGGCTATGTCTTTGCACAAACAACTACGCCTTTAACTGCCCATTATGATATCTCAGCAAATATAACATATTATTAAAATCTCTAAACGCACATATTAATTGGGTGCAGTTATTGAGCCACGTGTTTACGAGAACTGGAGATGACGGAAGTACCTACTGCAATCTATTAAAAACCAGGGTTCCTAAAGACCATCCTATAATAGAACTAATTGGGACTTTAGATGAAGCAAATAGCTTTATAGGATTAGCTAGGTCGTTTTTACCGCCATATATGAAAGACATTGAAAATGATCTTAAAGATCTTCAATACTTAACGTTTAGAATAGGGTTTCATGTTTCTGGAGTAAAAGCTATTAATGAAGAAGATATATCTAAACTAGAAGAATTGGCGGATAAATATTATGGTTTAGCGCCCTTAAAGCATTTTGTTTTACCTGCAGGTACACAATCAGCATCTGCGTTGCATGTTGCTAGAACAGTAGTAAGAAGAGCTGAAAGAGCTTTAATAAAAGCTGGTAGAGAATTTAATTTTGATGATATTGTTTATAAGGCCATTAATAGGCTTAGCAGTGCTCTTTTTGCTCTTGCTGTTTATATAAATAAAGTATCTGGATATCCTGAAGAACCGGTTTCTTTTAGGTGATATTGATGGGATTAATAATAAAAGAAATGAAAGCTATTGATTCATCTTTTGTCTCAAGTGATGGAAATGGATTACCTTATATATTAAACGGGAAACCATTAGAAGGCGAAATAAGAATATGGAAGGAAAATATACTAGACGAACCTTACAATTTTGGATTACCCGATCAAAATGATATAAAGAAGGCCATGGAAACATCATTAAACTCTGACTCCCTAAAATCTACTAATATTTATAATAGGATTGAAGAATTAATAGAGATATCAAGTAAGATAGAAAAATATGAAGAAAACATATCAAGATTAATATCATTAGAAACTGGAAAAAGTATTGAATTGTCTAGAGAAGAGATTCAAGCTGCAGAGAAGATTATGGAAAATTCGTGGGCTTTCCTATCTAATACAGAAACCTTAACAAGAGACGGACCTATATCATTTGTCTCAGATTCAAGCAATACAATAACTCAAGTAAAATTAGAAAAAGGATTAAGCATTGTTTTTCCAGCATATACTTCTCCATTTTTTACAACGATTTCTTCAATAACTAGGTCATTAATCTCAGGAACACCTGTAATAGTTAAGCCTTCATCATACTCTTTAGCCTCTTCTCTTTCAGCAATTTCTATGTTTTCTGACTCATCATTATTTGAATCCATTTCGTTTTTACCAACAAGAGGTATGTCTTATATTAATTTATTTGATAATGAAGAATTTGTATATTACTTTTATGGGAAAAAAATCAATTACAAAAACTTAATGAAAAACCTCTCTGGAAGGTTTATTGCTAATTGCTCTGGAAGGGTAGTTGTTGTTTTATGCAACTTACCTGAAAATGTTGATTTGCTTTCCAACATAATAGCAAGGCTTTCACTAAAACATTCTGGTCAGGCATGTGGTTCAGTTAGCTGGTTAATTTCACTTGAACACTTGAAAGATAACATAATAGAATCTATTGCTGATAGATTTTCGCAATCACTTGTCGGAAATCCATTAGAAGGAAAAGAGGTTGGACCATTAAAAAACAAAGAAATTGCCGATAGATCAACAAAATTAATTAATGATGCGATTTATAAAGGAGGATCATTGTTAACCGGGGGGTTAACAAATGGAAGATACATTGAGCCTACACTTATTGATAACATAGCTAAGAATTCAGAAATACTTTGGAATGATGTAGAAGCACCTGTACTAACATCAACAAGTGTTTCTACCTGCACTGAGGCCATATCTATAGTAAAAATGATGTCAGGAACAAATATTACAATAATATTTGGCAATGATAATATAATTAACAAACTAGCTAAATCTAAAAAAGGTGTTGTAATTAAAGGATCTGATAAAATAGAAACAATTTTAAATTCAATTTGTTACTCTAATGGAGACCCTATTAATGGAATAGCAAAAAGCCCCTTTCCAGGAGAGTTAGCTTTTGACAAATCTTTAATAATTTACTGAGTCGTTGGGGCAAGCAAATACCTTATCTTGCTCTTATCTGGAGCGTTAAATATTAATTCTATAGGCTTTTCGCTAGAAAATCTAACTTCAACTGTTTCAGCGATCTTAGCTAGATTTAAAACATTTTTTAAATAGTTAACATCGTAGGAACTAATGGATTTATTCTTAGTTTCTATTTCAATTAATGAAGTAGAACCTTTAGACAAATTAACTTCAGCTCTAGGTCCTTCACCTTTAGCTCTTATCTTAAAACTATTTTCATCAGCTTCCAGCTCTACTATGTCCCCGAAGGAGCTAGCGTCTGATAAGATTTTCTTAAAAGTGTCACCAATAACTACAACTCTTGTATCAAAATCTATCTTAATATCTTTGGGAACATCTATTGAGACTTCTATGTTTGGTATTAGATATTTCTTTATTACATCCCCTTCGATTTTAATTAATATATTTTGATCAGAGACTAAAAATGTGACATTATCACCTTTCTTGCCTCTTGATACTATATTACTAAGGGACTGCACATTAACTCCCATGTTTATTTCCTTCTCAACTTCATACTCTAAAAAAGTCTCATATGGCATGTTAATTTCTATGTAAGCTATCTTTCCTGGATCAGTAGCAACTATTTTTATACCTTCTTTTTTTATTTCAAAGTTTGCTTCCTCTATTATTTCAGATAATGTTGATGTTATTTGATATAAAACTCTAGAATCTGGATATTTAAATTTGGCAGATGCTTTTCCTATTTGTGATTCAATACTAGATTCCATTTTTAATCCCTCTTATTTATATAACGTTAGGGGATAATAAAAATAATGAGTTGATCAAAATGATTAAGGACTATATTAAATTAATAAGACCATTAAATGATATTATGATAGGTTTTTCCGTGATTGTTGGCTCATTTATCGCTTCTGGAAGACAAATTCCTTCTATAAATTCTCTAATATTTGGTTTTTTAACAGGATTTTTCATATCTTCAAGTGCAATGATATTAAACGACATAATAGACATAAATATAGATAAAGTAAATAATCCTAGTAGGCCTTTACCTTCAGGTAAGATAAATACAAATAGAGCATACTTTTTATTTTATCTATTTACATTTTTAGGTTTAATCTTCTCCTTTTTAACTGGTATAATAACATTCATTATAGCCTTGATATCTTATTTTATAGCAGTTCTATACAATAAGAAAGGTAAAAAATCTGGATTCATTGGAAATGTAATGGTTGCATACTCTATGGGGGTTCCCCTATTATATGGGGCGGCTATGATAAATAAACTTGGTTTGAATATCGTGATTTATTGGTTAATGATATTTTTATCAGGTATAGCCAGAGAAATAACTAAAGGCATTTCTGATGTCGAGGGAGATAAAATTGCTGGAGTTAAAACATTAGCAGTAATTTTTGGAAGGAGAACTGCAGCAATCTTTGCTTTTCTATTTTATATTATCGCGGTCTCTTTAAGTCCATTACCAGTTATCATGAATAAAGTATATACAATGATATATATAATACCAATATCCATAGTTGATATAATATTTATTACACTATCGTTACTAACTATCATAAAACCTACAAAAGAAATATCTACAAAAAACAAAAATATTTCCTTAATAGCTATGCTTATAGGGTTATTAGGTTTTTTAATGAGCACAAAACCTTAGGTGGCTGAGATGAAAGATATAATAGCAGAGCTAACACCATATAGCAACAAAGAAAAACTTTTGAGATATGCAAAAGATCTAATAGAGTACTCAGATATTATAGATATACCAGATGCTCCTTTAGGAATGCCTTCACCCTCTTCTTCAATAATATCTTGCTTAGTAAAAGATAAGTTTGATAGCGCCAACATAATTACCAACTTGCGCTTGCTAGATATAAATAGGCTTAACTTAATTAACACAATTACTGCTCTTAAAATGAATCAAATAAATAATTTCTTATTAGTTAGAGGAGATCTACCGCAAGTAGGGAAAAAAATTGATGATATAACGCCAGATGAAGCTATAGATATAATAAGATCAAAGTATATCGATACAAATCTGGGATTATTATTAAATTTAAACAAACCTATTCGCGAAATAAATGACAGAATAGAACGTAGAGCCTCATTTTATTTGATAACAAGGCCATGGTTTAGTGAAAAACTGGAGGAAGTATCAAAAAAAGTTAAAGGACAAAGATCTAAACTATATTTGTATTTTGTTTTAATTACTGAAAAAAATAGAGAATTTTTATTAAAACATTTACCTATTGAAGAATTGATTCAAATGGAAAAATTAGATGAAGCCATTCAAAAAGTTGAAAACTACGTGGATGGAATTTTATTTTCCTCTCCGATGGATCATGAGGGATTAATCAACTCATTAAAAATATCTCACAAATTTATTTAGGCATTATTTAAATTATCATTTGCAAGAAACAAAAAAAGTAAAAAATTAAATCCATAACAGATAAAAGAAAAGTTCTTTATGCGAGCAGAAAATGGAATAATTCCTTCTAGAAAATCGTTTTGTAATTGCGAGAGAGTTCCTTAGACTAAATCTCTTCTACGAGGATGCTCTGGTATTTAAATATTATCACATGATTAAATGGTCTAAGTATCTGAATA
>ERZ1669247.630-NODE-630-length-10656-cov-2.391755_pt1 | contig 10656 bp, 7 predicted proteins | sample MGYA00579297_ERZ1669247 | MGnify/ENA primary metagenome ERZ1669247 (study PRJEB41166, sample SAMN08046056) | hot springs metagenome | biome: hot spring; feature: acid hot spring; material: thermophilic sediment; isolation source: thermophilic sediment from acid hot...
GTTCTAGTGATAGTCTTTGTCATTTTGCCAATAACAAGGTTCAGCCCGCCACCAGCAAGCAACTATAATCTTACAGAATTTCAACACACTTGTCAAGTTGACTGCGGAATAGCCACACAGGACAGCCCCAGCACTACCCAATTCTGCCAAGCGACTGCCTACCTAAACGGACAGATACTTCATTGTTACAGCCAATTTGCGCCAAACCAATACATATATGATAATGGACAATGTGTGTATATAGCAAAAAACGGGACACAGATGATTGCTGATTCTTCTACTTGCGTTTAAGGTATTAATTCACTATGGACAGCGAATCAGATTTAAGAAATGAAATAAGAAGGGACTATAGAACGGGAAGATTCACTATAATAGCCCCTGACAGAGGTAAAAGACCCGAAGATTTCTTTCAGCCCAAAAAAGAACCAAAGATTGGGACAAAGTGTCCGTTTGATCCTGGAAATGAGGAAATGACCGTAGAAATAATGAGTGTAGGGAATCCCTGGAAAGTCAGAGTCATCGAGAATAAGTACCCAGAATTTTCCCCGGAGATACCATTCGAAGAGGTAGATGGAAAATTGGAATATATCTCTGGGTATGGCTACAATGAAGTTGTCATAGACACTCCAATTCACAACATAACTTTTGACAAGCTGAGATTTGAGGAAATGAGGCTATGGTTTGACACATTAATCGAGCGAGAAGCAAATCTTTACACTAAAAATTATATAAAGTACGTACAGATATTCAAAAACTCTGGGCCAGAATCTGGAGAGAGCCTGATTCACCCACATACACAGATCATGGCCTGGCCGGCAGTTATAGGAACGATAAAAGATGAGATAGACCACATAAAAGAATACAAAGATAGGTACAACAAGTGCTTATACGAGGACCTAAAAGAACTTGAAGCAGATAGAATCCTAATAGAAACTGAAAAAACTATCGCAGTAGCGCCATACGCTTCAAGATTCGCAGGTGAGTCGATGATAATCCCAAAGAGACATGTAAATTATCTCCAAGACCTGACAGCGGAGGAAAAAGACGACTTTATAAATGTACTAATCTTGATACTCAAAACAAATAAAAAATTATTCGGAGATTTTTCTTACAACTTCTCATTTCATGATATAAAAAATGAACCTGATTTCCATCTCCATCTTGAGGTATATCCTAGACTTAGCATACCAGCGGGAGTAGAGTTCGGACAGAATGTTTTCGTGAATCAACTTCCGCCAGAGGTTTACAGTGAAAGCTTCATCCAAAAACTGAAAGAGACTATTTGATTAACTTCTTTTCTTCCAAGAATTTAGTTGCTTCGATAGCTGACATTGCCCCCCACCCAGCAGCAACGACCGCTTGCTTGTATCTTCTGTCTTGAACATCACCTGCTGCAAAAACACCATCCTTGCTGGTTTTAACATTGTCATGGGTGACAATATAACCTAAATCATCTATCTGGAGCTGTCCTTTGAATATGTCTGTGTTTGGGCTGTGACCTATCGCAATGAAAACACCTTGAGTTGGGAGAACTCTCTCTTCGCCGGTTTTAACGTTCTTTAGTTTAACCCCCTCTACATGGTCCTTACCAAGTACATCTTCCACAACTGTATCCCAGATTATTTTTATCTTTGGATTAGAGAAAACTCTATCCTGCATTATGCTGCTAGCCCTGAACTTATCTCTTCTATGTATTATTGTTACATCACTAGCAAACTTAGAGAGATAGCTAGCATCCTCCATAGCACTATCGCCGCCACCTACAACAACTACTGACTTATTCTTAAAGAAAAAAGCATCGCAAACGGCACACCCAGAAACACCCTTGCCTATAAGTCTCTTTTCATTCTCTAATCCCAACCACTTTGCACTTGCCCCAGAAGCTATTATCAGGCTATATGTTTCATATACTGTGTCCTCTACATATATTTTGTAGGGGTAAACATTAAGATCCACTGAGGTAACATCTCTATCGATTATCTTACTTGGTGGCAAAAACTTCTTTGAATGTTGGCTCATCTTTTCCATAAGATCTGGCCCTAATATTGAATCAAAGCCGGGATAGTTCTCTACGAGCGAAGTCAACATAAGCTGCCCACCAGCTTGAAGCCCTCTTATTAACATGGGATCTAAATCATTTCTAGCAGCGTAAATCGCAGCTGCATATCCAGCCGGACCAGAACCGATTATTATGACATTCTCAACCATCCTACCTCCTTGAACCTTAAATATAGAATTATATATAAATTTATATTTTATAAAAGTGAACGGAAAAACACTTGCCATCAAGAGGTAAGATAATGGCAAAAGAAAAAAGAAAACATAAATAGTAGAAGAGATAAGATAACAGTATATGCTGATAGTATACAAATTTGAACTATACTATATAGGGAAGCTCAAACTTCCAATAGGAGCTGAAAGCTAATGAATTCATTTATAGGTGGGATTAGTTATTCATAGATGTATGGATTACTTTTTAGTTGAAGTTTCGTATGAGGCTGGCAATAAAGTTGGCGGGATATGGACTGTAATAACCTCAAAATCATCAACAATAAAGAACTTATTTGGAGACGATTATCTTGCAATAGGCTTCTACAATCAGGCTCAAGCAGCAATAGAGATAGTCGAGTCTGATCCACCAGATTTTATTCTAGAGGCGATAAATGATGTTGGAATTGATAGATCTATCTTTCATTTTGGTCATTGGATACAGGCCAATAACCTAAACCTTCTTTTAATAGATTCAAAAGCCTTTGAAAACAGCAAAGTCAATGATATAAAGACTGAATTCTGGGAAAAGTTTAAAATAGACTCACTCAATTCACCTGGCGATTACAATGAGCCATTAGCTTGGTCTTATCTAGCGGGAAAATTTATAGCTTCTTTGTCAAAACACACTAAGAAGAGGATACTATGTCAAGCACATGAATGGTTATCTGCAGGGGCCGTACTTTATCTGAAAGCACACAAAGTTGCTGTACCTACTGTTTTCACTATACATGCTACAGTACTTGGGCGGGCGATATCATATTCTGGTGGAGACACAGTCAATTTCATATCCTCCAATTCACAGGTGCCTGCTGATATGCCATATAAATACGGTGTCGCAGCGAAACACTTCACTGAAAAAGCAGGTGCTATCAATGCAGACATTTTCACGGCTGTAAGTGAGACTGTGGCTGAAGAAGCAGAAGTTATTCTGGAGAAGAAACCTGATGTGATAACAATAAATGGGATAGATATACGTAATCTTCCGACGATAGATGAGATAAACAGCATAAAAACAGGTGCGCTTGAGAAACTAAACACGTTTTTGAATGCCTATTTTCTCCCGTATTATGATGTAGATTCCAAAAATACACCTATATTCTTCACTAGTGCAAGATATGAATTCTACGATAAGGGGTTTGATTTATTCATAGACGCGCTCGGAATGCTTGACAAACTTTTACCTGAGGGAAAGAATATTCTCGCAATAATAACTGTCCCAGCAGGTACCTTTGGGCCTAAGAATGAAGTAGTAGCTAACTATCTTACTTATCTTAGTATACAATCTCAGATAAGAAGAGATATCAAAAGCTTCGATGAAGTCGCTATGTCTTTACCAACCAATAAAATTTCGAACATAGATAAGATATATTCAAAGATACTCATGGACGCTAAGATGATGATAAAAGAACTGCGTCGACCAAGGCCTACAAATCCACCACTATGCCCATTTGTGCTGTCTTACCCGGAGAGTAATGATGCGATAATAAACGAACTAAATAAAGTTGGCCTTCAAAATTCACAATCAAACAAAGTCAAAGTGATATTCTATCCAAAATATCTAGTAGTAGGCGATGAACTCCTCAACCTTACTTACAATGAGCTGTTATCAACGGTTACATCCGGGTTTTTCCTTTCAAAGTATGAGCCATTTGGCTACACGCCGCTTGAATGCGCGTCATACCTATCGATAAGTTTCACGACCAGCAACTCTGGATTTGGGAGATATATACAGAAGCTTAAACTAACAGACAGAGGCATATTCACTGAGGACATAGAGGGTACTGGAAAAGATGAAGCCGTGAAGAAGATTGCTTTGGATATGCTTCAACTCACAAACTTAGACCAGGATGATCTATTCAATATGAAGACTCTGGCCAGGAAGACAGCTGAGATATTTGATTGGGAGAACCTAATATCTAATTACCTGAAGGCGTATGAACTGGCTTCGAATAAGGTATGATCTCTCTCTTTAGCTTGGAAAGTATATTCATATAGTTTATGTACGCGAGATAAGGAGAATCGTAAAAATTGAAATATTTATGTATATCGCCGTCAGCGAACCACTTGGTGCACATATAGTAAAAGTTATCTGAGGTCTGTAGGTATCTCCACATTTTCAAGAGATCATCAGATCCGCTATTCTTAACCTGCTCCTCAAGTTCCTTCAGTCTATTAAACGCACTATCCTGCATCTTATTGCCTAACCAAGCCGATAAATCCCGGTCTATGTCGGCCCAGGAGATTATATCTTGAGAATCAAATATTCCAACTCTCTTCAACTTTGATGTCTCTGATACAGTATTGAAGCCGACCTTCCTTTTAAGCAGTTCATAAGGTAAATATCTTAAAAATTCAAATATTCCAGTCTCTTTCCATTGGTGCTCTCCGAAGGTTTCATAGTCTATAAAGATGTTTACAGTGTCCCCATCATTTTTGCTTATCCAATCAGCATACTTATCCGCAGTGAGTGGATAATTGACCCAACCCTTACTAGAGAACCTAAATCCTACATCATCGCTTAACCTATAATTTCTAAGAAGTATACCGATATCCCCCTGAGGCGGTTTATACACATAGTTTGGGGATCTCCATCCGAGTATCTTGTCCCAGCCTTCCGCTATTATTCCTTTATAGCCTAAATGCTCCACAGACTCTGCTATCCCGTTTGAGTACATAGCTTCCGTATTTCTGAATACTGTGGGGGAATAATTGAAATACTTCTTCATAAGCTGCTTATGCAGTGCTATCTGCTCTACAAATTCATCCTTGCTTATAAGATAAGCCAGAGAATGGTAGTATGTTTCATCCAAAAGATCCATATTCCCTGTATCAAATAGTTCCTGGAACTTCTGTATAACTTCGGGTCTGAAGGCTTCTGCCTGTTCAAAGAAAGTTCCAGTAAAAGAAAAAGAGACCTTTAATTCTGGATGCTCTTTAACAAGGGATATCAACAAGTCCGTTGCAGGTATGTAACATTTATCTGATACGCGGTTGAATATAGATCTATTTCTTTCTATGTCAATAAAATTATTATCATTATCAAAGTACAACTCTCTTTTTAGCCTCATGGGCTGATGCACTTCAAAGTAAAAAGTTACATTCGGCATATGATATTATTGATACCCCAAACTTTTTATATGTGACTGTTTAGCATGGGGAACGGTATGGAAATAGATAAAAACCAGCAAAACGTAAGATTTGTATGCCAGATAGCATGAAAAACTTGGGGAGAGGAGATAGCTTAGAGATAGACTTTAAGGGCACTTTGATCCATGGAGACCTAATAGACAGAAAAGACGGGAGATTAATATTAAAACTGAAATCAGGCTATGATATAGCTTTAAAAGAGAATGAGATCTCTCATATAAAACTGATTAAGAAATCTGAAAAAACAGAAGAGAGGAAACCAGCTAATCTAAAAATTGAAGATCTAAATGACGCAGATGTTGGTATAATAACAACCGGAGGAACTATCGGGTCAAAAGTGGATTATAAGACAGGTGGTGTTTCCCCGACGTTCACAGCAGAGGACGTAGTCAACTTATCACCTGATATCAAGGTCTATGGAAAGATGTACATAACAAATCTGATGAATGTCTTCTCTGAAAATATGACGCCTAAGAACTGGATAGACATAGCAAAAGAGGCTGCAACCCATATAAAAAAGGGGGTGAAAGGAGTTGTAGTAACAATGGGCACAGATACTATGCACTATGCAGCTTCAGCTCTGTCCTTCATGCTCAATCCGCTGTCTGCTCCTATAATCATCACCGGAGCTCAAAGAAGCGGAGACAGAGGGTCTACAGATGGCAGCACAAATCTGTTAGCTTCTGTCATAGCCGCCAAAAAATGGGATGGGGGCGAGGATGTGATATGCATGCATGCGAACATGAGCGATGAGTACAACTTCATACTTAGGGGGAATAAAGCTAGGAAAATGCACACTGAGAGGAGAGATGCATTTAGACCAATAAACATAAAACCACTTGGAAAGGTATACATAGACGGAAGGATAGAAAACATAAATGAACATAGAGAGAAATCAGAAGAGACTAAAATCGACACGAAAATAGACGAAAAAGTAGCTCTTTTGATGAGTTACCCTTCATTCGATGGAAAGATTATTGATTACTATGTTGATGAGGGAATCCATGGGTTAGTAATAGCCGCGACTGGGTTTGGGAACCTTCCGACTGCAAATGAAAACTTAATAAAAGCACTTAAACATGCGAATGAAAAAGGTGTGCCAATAGTTATAACATCTCAAACAGTCTATGGACGCACGAATAAATTCGTATATAAAACATCTAGAGAGATGTCTAGTTTCCAGAACATAATATATGTGGATGACATGACAACTGAAACAGCCTTCACAAAACTCATGTTTGTGCTAGGGCACAGGAAGAAATTAGAAGATATAAACGAGATGATGAGGACACCACTAGCGGGGGAAATGTCCGAGAGAAGCGAAATAGATGAATTCCTAATATGAAATTAAAATGCGGTTTCGAATGGCACGTACAACTTGATACAAATAAGCTTTTCTGCAGCTGCCCAAGCCTGCTCATAGACAAAGATAAAGATATAGAGATAAAGAGGCGTTTCAAGGCTAGCTTAGGAGAGAGTGGAAAAGCAGATATAACTGCAAGTTTTGAGGAAGGGAAAGCGAGGGATGTGATATACGAAGCACCTGTAGAAGCATCGTGTCTAGTAGAAGCCGATGAGGAACCACCACATGAAATAAATAAAGAAGCCCTTAAAATAGCGCTGGAGATGTCAAACGCCCTTAATTGCAAGATATTTGATGAGATAATATTCATGCGCAAAGTTATAATAGATGGTTCCAATACCTCAGGATTCCAGAGGACCGCGCTTATAGCAATTGACGGAAGTTTCAGGGTTAAAGATAAAAATATAGGTATAGCAACTATAAACTTAGAAGAAGATTCTGCTAGGAGGTTAGGCAGTAACCTAAATGTAGCCAAGTTCAAACTAGACAGGTTGGGAATCCCTCTAGTTGAGATAGCCACAGAATTGATAGAGACGGATGAGGAAGAACTGAAGGAGATAGCAGAAGAATTCGGGAGATTCACCAGGCTTTTCAAGGTAAAAAGAGGGATAGGAACCATAAGGCAAGACGTTAATTTATCTATAGAGGGGGGCAGCAGAGTTGAACTTAAGGGGTTCCAAGATATAAGGCACATGGATCGGGTTATAGTGAATGAAGCCGAAAGGCAGAAGTCGCTGCTGAAGTTGATAAATGACAGAGGTTACCTTTCACAGAACTTAAACAGCATAAATAATAAAGGCCTGAATCAGATACTGAGCAGCACAAAATCAGAGCTGATAATAAGAGGTATAAAATCTGATAAGCTAGTGTTAGGTATAGGATTCAAAAATTTCAAGGGAATTTTTGGATACAAGCTATGCGAAGGCAAGAGATTTGGCAGTGAGGTGAGTGATTACCTCAAAGCGCTGTTTGGGGCGGGTATAATTCACTCTGATGAGCTACCAGCATATGGCATAAGCTTAGACGACGTCAGAAAAGTAAAGGAAGAACTAAATTTAGGTGAAGATGATGCATTTTTGATAACGATAATAAAAAAAGAAGAGAAAGAAAGAGCTATAGATTCTATTCTTAACAGAATCAGATCTCTATTGGCATCTGTTCCAACAGAAGTTAGAGCGGTGAACGAAGACAACACATCTAGTTTTCTAAGACCGATTGGGGGAAAAGATAGGATGTATATTGAAACAGATCTTCCAATTGTAGAGGTTGAGAAAGACCTACTCAAGGAAGCTGAAAAATTCAAAGGATTTAGCACTGAATCATTGAAATCAAAGTATGGACTCAATGATGACACTTTGAATTTATTGATAAAGGCTAAAAAATTAGATTTGGCACTGAAACTGAATCTGGAGCTCAAATTAGATTTCAACACTATTAAGAAGGTGTTAGTGGAGGATTTGACCTATGTTCGCCATAAACTGTCCTTAGATTTAGATGAAAATGCCGCCATAGACATACTCAAGCAGATAGCAGACGGCACAATCACAAAGGAGGCTTCTGCACCAATATTAGAAAGAATGGCACTCAATGAATTCAAAAGCGTGGATGAAGCCATAAAAAAATTAAACCTAAGAAAACTTGATAAAGATGAGCTTAAGAAGGAGATCCTGCCAATAATAAAGAGTGGAAAATTAAACGAGAACGACATAATTATAAGTTTAAAACAAAAAGTTGGCCCTAGATTCGATTATAACGAAGCTATAAGCGTAATACAGACCTTGAATGGAAAAAAAGGAAATAACTAAGCTGCTTAGCTCATTGAAAACACTAGAATCCGCGAATTTTAGGTTAGAACAGTATCAAACTGATCCAAAAGCTGCAACTGAATTTCTGAATTTCATAGAGAACCTGTACGATGTATCCGAAGTATACGCAGCCGACCTTGGCTGCGGTAATGGCATCCTTGGTATAGGATTGCTGCTGCTTAATGCGAAAAAAGTAGATTTTTACGATATAGACGAGATGGCCATCGAAACTTGTGCTTCAAATTTAAAAAACGTAGGTTTCAGCAACGGGTATGTTTTCAAAAAGGATATATTTGACATGGATAATATCAACTATGATTTAATTGTTTCAAACCCTCCCTTCGGAATCCAGAGCAATTTTGACATGGATAGCTTTATGCAAAAGGTATCTAAAATATCAAAAAATTCATTCATAATCGTTAAAGACAATAAATCTATGTATGAGATAGCGAGAAGATACGATTTTGATGTTGGCAAGACAATTGAAGTAAAAATAGGCAATACTGCAAAATTTCACAGCAAAATATCAACAGAAATCAGAGCACGGATAGTTTATAAATTAGAAGATAATAGTTAATTGTATGGCTAGTAACTTAAATAGTAAAGGCCAAACGAATGCAGCTATATTCACACTTATTATTATTGTGTTGGTCAGCATAGTTCTAATTGTCCTGCTTTACATGACAAATCCTGGTATATTTGGGAATTTAGCCTATCTGATGAACCTGACAAAAGCAGCCCCTACAGTATCCCCCTCACAAGCTGAATTCACTGCTTATAACTGCATAAATACACCGTGTGCCCCGTTCGGACAATCATATAGTTCAGACATGTGGACGCTTGATTATGGAGGTAGCACCCAAACAGAAGCCCTAAATTCTCCAATAGATTTTACAGTGTATAACGGTACTTACACACTAGCTGCACAAGCAGTTTATGTTGGTGGTCAATATGAATTTCTATGCCCGCATGATTCGAATAGTGATGTTTACTACAATTATTCTGTACCTTCTGGAAATTCATATAAGATTTACTTTTACCCATGCACATTAGAAACAACCACATTCACGGAGACCGGTCTGCCAAGCGGCCAAGAATGGAACATGACTTATGATGGGATATTCAAATCAACTACATCCAACAGCATAGAATTCCAAGTGCCTATATTTAAGTATGCCTTCTCAATAAATAAGTCTAATGGGTATGAACCTAATCCGGTAGAGGGCATACTTCAATCTGGCCAAACACAAGCTATTGCATTTACGCCTACGATAACATATCTTACCACTACTTTCTATTCCGGGTTAGCGCAATATGCCTTTTATTACCCTAGCAATTGGACGCTAGTCTATGACGGTATAACTGGGACAAACTATAGTATTGCAGACCCAATACATATATTGACATCAAATGATCAGTCTCAATCTTACCCTGTAACTGCCTACATAAATGGCTATGTGTGCTACGCCAAAGCTTCTTCGGTTGCTGTCGGTTCAACATATACATTCTCAAATTGGAACTGCAGAACCCTATTTTCGGAGTCTGGCCTTCCTGTAAATAAAAATTGGAACCTTACATACGACGGAGTATTTAACGACAGTACAAAATCCATAATACCCATAAACACATCGGCAGGCTACTATAAATTTAGCTATTTCATACCACAGAAGATACCAACTAACAATCAACAACAGCAAAGTGTAAATGCCCCACAAAATATAGAATACTATATTCCAGTAACGATAACAAATTCACAAAGCTCCGCAACGCCTACTCCATTCCAACAAGAGATAATCGTAAATTCGGCTAACTACCAGAACTATGAGGCATCAAACCTTCAAAATATTGAATTCTTCAATGCAAATGGACAAATTATACCGTCTTGGCTGGAGAGCGGCGCAAGTAGCAGCTCTACACAGACGATTTACTGGCTAAAATTAGCGAATTCTATACCTGCTGGTGGTTCTATAACTATATACATGGGCTTTGCTTCTACGGCTACAAATCTATTCAACGGAAACACAGTAGGAGAGGCACCGGCATTGTCCCCTATATATGGTGAATATGATA
>ERZ1669247.632-NODE-632-length-10629-cov-6.766503_pt1 | contig 10629 bp, 9 predicted proteins | sample MGYA00579297_ERZ1669247 | MGnify/ENA primary metagenome ERZ1669247 (study PRJEB41166, sample SAMN08046056) | hot springs metagenome | biome: hot spring; feature: acid hot spring; material: thermophilic sediment; isolation source: thermophilic sediment from acid hot...
GAAGCCTCGCCGATTTTGTAGCTTAGCTTGAGAGGCTGGTTGGTCTTGAGCGACAAAACAACCGAGCCGCCTACAGGGCTTGACTTCACCATATTCTCAAGAAACTCCAGATTGAAGGTTGCTGTTGCGTCCTTGCTCGCCTCTACCTTCTTGACTTCCGACCCGTCAATCTCGTGCACCTCTTCCAACTCGCCAGAGTCTCCCTTCGCCGTTATTGCAAAAGAATCTTTGCTTGCCTTGAAAGCAACATAAGACGAGATTAGGCTTGCATCTTTGAGTATGTCCTTAAGATGCTCTCCATCTACTTCAACGTTCGCATCGAACTCGACCTTTGGCTCCTTCTCTTCCTTGCTCTTTATGTCTATAAGCTGAAGTTTGTATCTCCTTTTGCTCTTGCCTCCTGAAAATTCGAGAAGCAGCTTGTTGTCAAGATCTTTGAGCACGAGGCTTTCGTTGTCCCTTGTTCTTGATAGGATCTTGCTCAGGCTGTCTAGATTAACCCCAACGTTCACATTCTTCTCCACATCATATTGGGAAAACGCCTTGCTTGGCATGAAAAATGATACCATGCTTATGCCAGATGGATCCATGGCCTTGAGAGAGATGCCATCCTTGCTTATGACAAATGAGCCTTCGTCTATCAAACTGACAATGGCTTCAACACAGTCCCTCCAATATTTTGCATCATCTATCTTTATTTCAAACACGCAAATCCCCTGATAAAGTTACAACGAAAACATTATTTAATTTTGCTAGCAGCAGAGAGCATGGAAGGGCATACGATAGCTATATTAATTTTATCGGATAATAGATATCGATTAACCGATAGATAGCATGCAGAAGGTTTGGGGTAAAAGCAAGAGGGGATGGCTTAAGCCTATAATCATAGCTTTGCTCAGGCGCTCGCCCAAAACCGGAAGCGAGATCATGGACGAGATAGAGAGGCTCAGCTTCGGCTGGTGGAGGCCGAGCCCAGGCTCAATCTATCCGACACTCTACGAGCTTGAAAAGGAAGGACTAATCAAGAAAAAACAATCTGGCAAATACGAGCTTACAGGCGAAGGCAAGGACGTCATTTACCCGTGGGAGAGCAGGTTTTATGCCAGAGGCGAAAGCCTTGATGGCCTGATAGCAGAAATCGACGGATACGTATCCTATCTTGAAGACATAAGCAAGGACCACAAGGAAGAGCTTCGTGAAAGGGCAAAACAGCTACAAGACATATGCAAGAGGCTTGAAAAGCTGACCAGGTGAAATTAATGGCAGAGTATGCTATTGAAATAGACCATCTTACCAAAAAGTTCGGGGACTTCACTGCAGTAAATGACATAAGCTTGAAAATAGAGAAGGGCGAGATCTTCGGCCTACTCGGGCCTAACGGCGCGGGCAAAAGCACAACCATAAATATGCTTCTTGGCCTTATAGAGCCGACAAGCGGAACGATAATAGTAGAGGGCAAGGACATAAGAAAAAAATTAAACGAGATAAAGCAAGATATCGGCCTAGTAATGCAGGAAACAATAGTCGAGCCGGAGCTTACAGCAGAGCAAAACCTTAGGCTTTTCGGCAGGCTTTACCACATGAGTGAAGAGGAGATAGAAAAGAAAATACCGTTTTTGTTAGAGCTAGCGGGCTTGACAGAGTTCAGGCATGCATATGCTGGCACCTTCTCTGGCGGAATGAAAAGGAGACTGGAAACGGTCAAATCCCTTATTCATGACCCAAAGATTCTTGTGCTTGACGAACCTACAACAGGGCTCGACATACAAAACAGAACAAAGGTATGGGACTTGATTAGAAAGATAAACAAGGAAAAGGAAGTGACCGTGCTAATGACGACGCAGTACCTGGAGGAAGCGGACGAGATGTGCAACAGAATAGCAATAATAGATCATGGCAAAATCGTCGCACTCGGAACCCCTACAGAACTCAAGCACAAGATAGGAAAGAATGTGGTGGTAGAAGTTGCAACATCAAGGCAGTGGCTAGACAAGGTAGCAGAGATTCTAAAGAAGATAACTGGCGAAAAGGTAACAACTTCCGGAGACCGGGCCAGCATTGCAATAAGCGGCGATGCTGTAAAGAAAACAGAGCAGATAATGAACGAACTGTCAAGGAACAAAATACCAATAAACGGCATAAGCATGCACGAGCCAACGCTAGATGATGTTTTCTTGAAGCTGACTGGCACCTCTCTCAGAGACACTGCCTCGCAAGAGGGTTTTGCCTCGCGAAGGGAAATGCTAATGAGGAGAAGGTGATTGATTGGGCATAATAAAAGATGCATACAGCCTTTACATAAGGGACATGCTTATATTCAAGAAAAACTGGAAGACAAGCGTAGCAAGATCTATCATATTTCCTCTCACTCTTATTCTCCTTCTCGGCAATCTCGGAACTACAGTAAACCATGCTCCGATTGCTGTGGTAAACCTAGCACAGAATCCAGAAGCTATGGAATTGATAAGCGACCTTAACAGCGTGAGCGCTCTGCAAATTTACGCAATGACAAATCAGCAGCAAGCCATGCAGATGCTTGCGAATGGATACGTTATCTCTGTAGTAGTGATACCGCAAGGATTCAGCAGGTACGGCCAAATATACATTTATACCGATGTCTCTTCGCCCATTGCTTCGCAAGAGGCGGATGCGGCCATAGAACAAGTAGCAGCAGGATTTGGGGCTAGGACAAGCATATACAACAGGGGCGTTGCAATCAACACAAATTATGTATATGGAGCAGGCAGCAACTACAAAAGCTTTCTAATAGCGGGCATAGTAATTATGGTGGCAGCATTTGGCTCGATGTGGAGCGGTGGCTTTACCCTGATAACAGACAGGCAGTTAGGCAATCTTAAGGCATTTATGGCAACGCCAGTACACAAGCTATCAATACTTTTGGGTAAGATAACATATGGCATATCACAATCTATGATAAATGGCATGCTTGCACTCGCCATCGGCTTGCTCTACGGTGGCACCATAGCAAGCGGCTACGCCTTGGTCCCAATTATATGGTTTGCATTTCTGAGTGCGCTAGGCTTCAGCGGCGTTGCAACGGCGCTCGGCACAAGGATAAACAAAATAGAAGTTTATTCTCTAATAGGCATGGCTATCACTCTGCCTTTGTGGATTCTTTCAGGCGCGTTCTTGCCTACAAGCACGCTACCTAGATTTATGCAGCCTTTCAGCACATACAACCCGATGACCTATGCAGTGGATGCTGTCAGAGATGTAATGCTGAAGGGCGTCCTTCCTCTTTCAACGCTAATTTATTACTCAGCGCTATTGATAGGCTTTGCTGCGGTAACGATCGCAATAAGCCTGATCCTATTCAAAAATGTAAACCCGGTGTAAACATGAAACCCTTCACTACGCTGATTGTTCTATCTTTACTGATAGGTATTGCCGGCGCACAGATAAACGGCGCACTTTCAATAGCGAACTTGGCGGTCACGCCAAATCCGGCGGTGGCAGGAAGCAACATAACAATAGCATTCCAGCTCTATAACTCGTATGACAACTCGCTCAAAAACATAAACATGCAACTGGAAGGCACCTACCCGCTCCTTAACTATTCGCCATCTGGCACTTACGAGATAAGCAGCATAGGGCAGGGACTTTCAGGAATCTACACTTACACCCTTCATATTCCGAAAACCGCACAAGAGGGCACATATACGCTTAATCTTGTTGCTACATACGAAACTGCCTCGCCGGTAATAGGAGGTGGCGAGGAAATAGGCAGCTCTGTGATGCCAATAACCCTATTCATCTATAATTTTCCAAACATTACTGTCAACGCGGCAATGCAGATCTTTCCAGGTAGCACAACGCAAGCAGATATTACAATAAGCAACGTGGGCTATGGAAATGCAAGGAACGTGCATTTGACTTTGCTGAACTCTACGGACTTTACTCCGTTGGGCCTCAAATCTTTTAGTTTAGGCACTATGCCCTCTTCTGCAACAGTGGAAGAGTCAGCACAATATTATGTCTCGCGAAACATAACAAATGGAAAGCACCGCCTTGCATTCCTGCTCAACTATACCACAGACACAAACCAAACAGTAAGCAGGCTTATCTACGCGAGCGTAGAAGTAAAAATCAATAAGCCTACAATAAAAGTTAGCATAGCTAGTGCACAACCACAGACACTATCCCCTGGCTATAACCAGACGCTTATTCTCTCTATCCAAAATACGGGCACCGGGCCAGCAAAGAACATAACAATAGACCTTTATCCTGGAAATGGGACTGTGCTCTTAAGCTCGATACAGAGTTATTTCATAAGTACACTCGAACCTTTCGCGATTCAGCAAATACCCGTGCTAGTAGGTGCAAGTGAAGGAACAAATAAGGCAGAGATAGCAGCAAACATAACCTACTACTCTGCAAACTATAACGAGTTGTTCAAATCTAGGCAAATTCTTAACCTTACCCTATTTCCAACCGCGCAGTTCACCATTATCGGAGAAAAGTCTTCGCTCTACCCGGGAGCGACCGATGTGCCAGTAACTTTGGAAGTTGAAAACACCGGAAATGAAGAAGCAGACAGCATACAGTTTAGCATGCAAAGCGTTTACCCTATATCCCCTATAGCAAGCACATACTACTTGGCAAAGCTTATGCCAGGTCAGATCGCCAACATAACTTTCTTGGCAAGCGCAGATTCGCAAGGCGAGCCCGGGAGCTATCCCATAACAGTATTTGCAGAATGGAAACAGCCAAACGGTGCCATAGACCAAGAGTATACTGGAACAATCAATTACTTTGCAACAGTCTCTACCACTACCAATAACGGAAGCCTCTACGATGGTTTAGCCATAATCGCAATAGTAGTAATCATATTAGCATATGCTGCGTTAAAGGCACGTTTCAAAACTAGGAAGAAGAGATAAAGAAAAGCATTATAAAAGTTCATAAGCAAAAAGAAAACATGGCACAACTTACATCGCCAGCGCAGCAAGCAGGCATACTAAGCTTTTATGACGCGCCAGAAAAGGGGCCAAGGATAGGTGTAAAAACGTTGCTGCTAGCTGTTTTGATTTTTACGATACTGATAATCATATTTGACAAAATACTGGTCGTGTAGATAAGTCCATGCTCGCATTGATTCAATACATCTTTGCAGTTATTTCTGGGGTGATTGTTGGGTTCTCGCTAGGCTTAATAGGAGGAGGCGGATCTATTCTCGCAGTTCCTCTTTTTCTTTACTTTGTAGGCTTAGACCAGCTGCCAGACGCTGTTCATATTGCCGTTGGCACTACCGCACTTGCAGTAGGAATAAATGCCTATATTAACTCCTATATGCATTTCAGAAAAAGGAATGTGGCAATAAGAGTAGGAGGTTTATTTGCAATAATTGGCGTTTTTGGCTCCTTGTTGGGTGCGTATCTGGGAAGAATAACACCGGGCACCGACCTGCTTACTTACTTTGCAATCAGCATGGTGGCATTGGGCATTTACATGGCACTAAGAAAAGAACCTTCAATTACAGGAACCGCAGAAGAAGCACAAATAATAAAGACAGCCAAGCGAAAATGCCCTAAACTAAATGCAAAGACCGCTACCAAAGTAAGTGTGCTGGGATTTATTGTTGGCGTGGTTAGCGGTTATTTTGGAATAGGCGGTGGGTTCTTGGTAGTGCCTTCTCTTATGTTTTCCTCAGGATTATGCATCACTAGGGCAATAGGGACTAGCTTAATAAGTGTTGGTAGCTTCGGGGTTGCCAGCGGGCTCGAATATGCTGCATTTGGCGACTTGCTGCTAATAGTTTCTCTGCTATATATCCTTGGAGGGATAGGCGGGGGCTATCTTGGAACTTCGCTTGCTGTAAAAGCGCCCAAAAAAGCCCTGCGCATAGCATACGGAATAATAATAGTGCTTGTGGGAATTTACATTCTTTTCAAGGTCGGTGTATTATAAGCTATTCTACAAGCGCAAAAACATCTTTCCTGTTTTCGGTTACGTCACCCTGCTCAGCGAGCAGGTAGAGCGTTCCCCTTATTGCCTCTTCATCTTGATGCAATTGACTCGCAAGCTCGCTTACCTTCTTGGGCCCACTCTTTAGCTGCTTGACAAGCTCGTTTCCTAGTTTGTCAAAAAACGATTTTATGAATATGTAGTACTTTTTGTTGAACGCCCTTGTACCTATAACTTGACCTTGCCTTATGCTTTCAGACACCGCCATTGATAGAGCAGCGGCTTCGGCCTCTGTAGGCAAAACAACATAGCCCTTGCTCTCCAGCGCTTTTACATTCTCGTTTTCTATGCCTGGCTTCACTCTAAGCAACGTTGGCTCAACCTCGCCCCATGCACGAGCCTGGTCTATCTCCTCTTTTTCCTTAGGCCTTTTCCTTAGCAGGAATGTGTCATAAACGTGCTTTGAAATGCTGTAAAGCTTCTCCTTTCTCTTTTCATCGTTGTATAGCACTACTGCTTTCTTAGCAATTAAACTAGACAAAATCTTCTTTTCGCTCTCGTTAAGTAAACTTTCTACCCTTTGCTCGGTCCTTGAAGGATATCTAATAGTGTCTAATTTTTTAAGCACGTCGAGCTCTTCTTTTGTAAATTTTGCAGACTCTGTAGATGGTTGGCCTGAAGAGAGCAGCGACACTACATCTTCCTTCTTTGCAAACAAAAATGCGTTGTCGCTGAACTTGAAAAAATCAACCTCATCATTTTGGTTAAGATGAAGTTGAGCAACAACATCATAGGGAATATAGATTAAGTATTTGTTGTCTTTTTTGTAAACCTTTACCGTATGGACACCCTTTTAAAATGTATCCTACGTTATATGGTTGTATGCAAGACTTAAAATGGTTTTCTAAATTTACAAAACAGGCACTTAGTTCAGAAGAAATGAAAGCAGTAGAACTTAATGCTGAAAATCTGGGAATTACTGAGTTGCAAATGATGGAAAGCGCAGGCAAGGCAGTAGCAGATTTCATAGAACGGCGCTTTAAAGGCAAGAAAAAACTGCTTGTGCTATGTGGCAATGGCAATAAAGGTGGGGATGGCTTTGTAACGGCAAGATATCTTAGCAAAAGCCACGACGTTGTAGTAGGAATCGCTGGCGGCAGGGAAAAGATAAAAGGGGCTTCTCCCCTTATCAACCTGAAGGCGCTTGAAGCTTGCGGAGTGGAAATAGTAGAAAATGTAGAATATGAACTCAGAACTGTGCTTGACCATGCTGACTTAGTAGTTGATGCCTTAGTGGGAACAGGATTCCATGGCCCGCTGAGAAGCCCTATAAAAGAAATAGTTAGAACACTAAACGATTCGAAAAAAGAAGTAGTGGCAATAGACCTGCCATCTGGGCTCGACGCCACAACCGGATATGAGAAAGAAGCGGTAAGGGCAACATATACAATAACATTCCATAAAATGAAAGAAGGTCTGCTAAAATCTAAAAAGGCAGGAAGAATTGTTTGTGCTGATATAGGAATACCACTAAAAGCAGAAGTTTTTACCGGACCTGGGGATCTATTGATGGCAGTACCAAAGAAAAAGCTGTTTGAGAATAAACTTAGCCGTGGAAGAGTCCTAATATTAGGAGGCAGTAAAGAGTTTTACGGCGCACCTTCGATGGCTGCAATTGCTGCATACAACGCGCTTGCCACTTTAAGGTCTGGCGCAGGCTATGTTGTATTAATGGTTCCTAACTCCATTCTGAAAGTTACTAGGGAAGTGTCTCCTAACTTAATAGTGAGAGCTGCAGGAGAGGACTATATAACCGATCTGAAAGCGATAAAACAGGAAATAGACAAGAGCAACGTAGTAGGAATTGGAATGGGAATAGGGCGCAGCATAGAGGCTCTTGAAGCCGCAAAAGAAATCGTAAAATACGCACTTGATAAAAACAAAAGGCTTGTGATAGATGCAGATGCGCTCTACGCCTTGGGCAGAATCTCCTTAAGCAAGAACACCGTACTTACTCCTCAGGAAAAGGAGTTTGAAACTCTTTATGGGAGAAAACCAGAGACAGAGGTGGATAAAAGGGTAAGACAAGCAATCAAACTTGCTAACAAATTAAATGTAGTAGTTGCGTTGAAGGGCCACATTACAGTAATAACTGACGGAAAGCAGGTAAAGCTTAATGAGACAGAAACTGCCGCACTGGCAACCATGGGGACTGGAGATATACTAACCGGCATTATTGCAGGTTTTGCAACTAATGGTGCTCAATCAATGTTCAATATTACAGCAGGAGCCGTATATCTCCATGGGAGAATTGGAGATATATTAGCGAAAGAGAAAGGGACGCACATACTAGCTAGTGATCTTATAGATCAAATTCCGCTCATAGCTTCACAATATAGTGATAGTACAGTGGTTTGATGACCTCCCCTATTGCTTTAATGAAAGAGGCGTTCGCCACAAGCCTAAAGAAGGCAATAGAAATTGCATTTGAAAGCCTAGAGGTAGAAGCACTCAAAATTGAAGATACAATACTTATACCCGAAGAGGGGTTTGGCGACTTGAGCTCGTCTGTGTCTTTTAAGATTAGCAAAATAGTAAAAAGAAAACCTAGCGAGGTGGCAAAAGAGATTATCGAAAAAATGGGAAATCCTTCGTTCGCTAGTAAGCTAGAAGAAACAAACGGCTACATAAACCTGTTTTTCAATGAAAGAGAGTATGCAAAGCTAGTCATAGAAACTGTAATTGAAGAAGGCAGTTTTTATGGCTCTACTAACATAGGAGAAGACAAAAAAGTGCTTGTTGAGTATCCTAGCGTCAACCCAACAAAGCCTTGGCATATAGGCCACCTTAGAAATGCACTCCTTGGCGATTCGATTGCTAACTTGCTAGAATTTTGCGGCTACAAGGTAGAAAGAGAAGACTACATAGACGACTTAGGCTTGCAAGTAGCTGAAACGCTATGGGGGATAAAACACTTGGGGAGCGACCCAAATGGCAAGAAGTTCGACAGATTTCTTGGAGAACAGTATGTAGAGGTAAACAAGAGACTTTCAGAAAAGCCCGAAATAGAAAAGGAAATCAACGAGATACTAAAGAATATGGAAGCCGGCAACACCGAAGAGGCGAGGCTGGCAAGAGAGGTGTCTGAAAGATGTGTAAGAGCGCAATACCAAACTGCATATTCATATAGCCTTTACCATGACGTCCTTGTATGGGAAAGCGATATTGTAAAAAGCAAGCTCCTAGATAAAGCCAAAATACTTGCACAGGAAAAAGGGGCCGTAGAAAACATTAACGAAGGCAAATATAAGGGCTGCGTTGTGCTTGATTTAGAAAAGGTAAAAGATGTTGCAAAAGAGTTTGAAAATCCAAAAGAAAAATACAAGGTGCTTATCAGGAGCAACGGCGTTGCAACATACGCAATGAAGGATTTTGCATTTCATTTATGGAAGTTTGGCGAAATAAAGGCAGATTTAGGCTTTGAACTCTTTGACAAACAACCAAACGGAAAGCCTCTATATAGTAGCTCGCCAAATGGCAGTTATATGGAATTTGGTAATGCAGACATAGTAATAAACATAATCGACAGAAGCCAGAGCCATGAACAGGCTTCAGTAAAAGCACTGCTATCACTTGTAGCCCGTGGCAACAAGCAGCTTATTCATCTTCCATATGGGGTCGTAAGGCTAGCTAGCGGCACGTTGAGTGGAAGGCAAGGAGGATGGCTCGGGGAGAAGGAGTACACTGCTGACGAATTACTCAAAGAAGCAACAATTAAGACATTGGAAAAAACAAAAGAAAGCAGTAAGCTTGCACATAGCGAGGTCGAAGAGACTGCAAAGGAAGTTGCGATAGCCGCCATAAAATTCGAGTACTTGCGCGTTTCTCCTGAAAAGGACATTGTGTTTGATTGGGAAAGGGCGCTAAACCTTGAGGCTAATAGCGGACCCTATGTTCTTTATACCTATGCGAGGGCCAGCAGCATACTGGAAAAAGGCGACTTCGAGCTAATTCCGCCAAGTGGGAAAGCGTACGAGTTTCTAACTAGGGAAGAGGATTATGCGCTCGTAAAACACATTGCTGTATTTCCAGAAGTAGTAGAAAGATCGTGCAAGGAACTGAAACCGAACCTTATCGCAAACTACCTCATCGATATTGCAACCATATTTAGCAAATTCTACGAGAAGATGCCGGTAATCAAGAGCGAAGCCAGAGAGCTGAGGCTTTCACTAGTGTACGCAACAAAACAAGTCATAGAAAATGGCCTTGCACTTCTCGGCGTACATGCCTTAGGCGCCCTTTGACTCGCCTTATAAGGTCTATTAGAAGCAGACCTGAAACAATAGAATTCCTACAAATATTTCAATAGGGTAATAGCTCCCAAGCAGAATGCTACCTGCCAAAACTATAAGCACGCCCGCTGATTCAAAATCGTTAATAAAGTTTCTTTTCACTACTAAGGTTACGTCTATCTATAAGTAAGGAATAAGAATTTTGGGCCCTATCTTGGTATGGTATCTGAACAAATCGATTAACAAAAAGATAAGGACAGAAATGTTCACTAGTGGATACATACTAGCTAAGGTGAACTCAGTTATTCCTCAACACCAGAAAGAATAGATCAGGCAGTAACTCGTTCATTAGCATCAATTTTACCTTTACAAATTTAATTTGCTTATGTTTATATACTTTTAATTATTAAAA
>ERZ1669247.635-NODE-635-length-10606-cov-24.135817_pt1 | contig 10606 bp, 11 predicted proteins | sample MGYA00579297_ERZ1669247 | MGnify/ENA primary metagenome ERZ1669247 (study PRJEB41166, sample SAMN08046056) | hot springs metagenome | biome: hot spring; feature: acid hot spring; material: thermophilic sediment; isolation source: thermophilic sediment from acid...
ATGGTTCATTGAAAGCAGATTTTTGAAGCTTCTTTTTCATACAAACTTTAGAGGGAAGGGGAGAAGGGATTTCTTAACAAAAAATTAACATAAGTTTTTTAGAATATTTGAATAGAAAGGAGGATTAGATGGATTTAGAAATACTTCATAAAGCTGTTTTTGTGATAATGTTTATAGTATTCGTTATTTCTAACTATGTTATAGTGTATAAGTTCATACAGATAAGCAAGATAAAAAATCAAATAAATAAGGCTACAGAAAAAGAAGCATACAAGCTCATAACAAAATTAAAGAGTAGTATGTGGATACTGGATTTTGGAGTAACATCAGGGCCTTTGCTTGGTCTGCTCGGAAGCATATTAGCCTTAATAGAATCATTTGCCAACTTGGCATCCAGAGGTATTTCAAATCCTGTGGTTATAAGTAAATCTATAGGATTTGCCCTTGTGGCTACAGCTTTTGGTATATGTTTAGCACTATGGGATTTGGTGTTTTATAAAATGTTAAATGATATGATTAGAAACATCAAGGATGAAGCAAAGCTAATTTTTGCAGGAGGTAATTGATATGGCAAATCTTTGGGAAGAAGAACACCAAGAAAAAGAAGAAATACATATAGTTCCCATGATAGACGTAATGTTGTTCTTGTTAACGTTTTTTGTGCTTTTAACAATAAACTCTATATCTCTAAATGGCAAACAATTGAGTGTACCAACTTCAAAATACACAGACCCATTACCGAGAGTAAAAAACATTAAAGTCTATTTAACTAAGAACAATCTAGTGTACGTAGGATCCAACAAATATCCTTATAGCTTAAATAACCTGTCATCTTACTTTCAAAACCTTAAAAACCAATACAAAGATACCAATAATATAAACGTTTACATAGTACCAGATAAAGACGCAAATGTACAAACTCTTGTCAACGTTATGGACCATATACAGCAAGCAGGCATTTCAAATATATCCATAGTTAATAAACAATCATGACTAATAACGTATATTTAGAAAATATCAAATATAAGATATTTTCATTCCTTATAGCTATATTGATATCTCTAGCGGTACTTTTCATATCAAGCTTACTAAAGGTAAATATCTACAATTATAAAATGCCAAAAGAAATAAAAGTAAACTTAGTCAATAATATTCCTGTAAACAAACCAAAACCAATAGAACACGAACAAAAAGCTGAGAGAAAAATCGTAAAACCCAAAATCCATAAGATGATAAAGCATCAAGTAACTCATCCTATCCAAAAACCAAAAGCAGTAGAAAAGCCAATAGTATCTAAAATCCCTGCGCCAGAGCCCAAGCCAGAAGAAGTAAAACCAACAAAACAAGAACAGGTTCAACCTACAAAAATCCAAACCCAAACCACAAAAAATTTAGTAAAATCAACAGAAACAAACAAACCATCACCACCAGTATCATCCAGTAAGCCTACAAAAGACCAAATTTCAATCTATCTATCAAAAGTGTATGAAATCATAGAAGAGCACAAGCATTATCCATCGTTAGCTAAGAGGAGAGGAGATTCCGGCACAGTCTTCATAAGAGTTAGAATATCCAGCAATGGAAGTGTAGAGGGCGTTAGCCTGTTAAATTCCAGTGGAAGTTTTATATTGGATGAATATACAAAAGCATTGATAAAAGGATTAAAATTTCCTCCGCCACCAAAAGGTCCTATAACCTTTGATTTAAAAGTAAACTATAGACTCAACGAAGGAGACTAACCATGAAAAAACTTTTACTTGCTATGAGCCTTTTTACCGCTGTTGGGTTTACCCATGAAACGCCTTGGGGATGGGATATAAAACCTGCTGGGAAATATGTTTATACGTATAACTTTCCAACAAATGTGGTAGTATCAAAACATCATATATTTGTACTCACAAACGGAGCTACGTCCTATCAGACTATTACTATGTACGATAAGAATTTACATGAGCTTTTCCAAGTAAAAGCCTGGAAGGATGAGGTGAGCCCGTCAAAAGAACCAAATTATCTATTTTTGCCCTATCAGAGCTTTTATCAAGGTATGTATTACAAAAACCACAAGCTTTATGTGGCAGGTGGATTTTCTGATAACATCTTAGTATTTGATGTTTATCCTAAAAGCCTAAAATTGGATAAAAAGATATACCTTAAATATAAACCTTTTCCAAAAAACCAATATCCTTATATCTATCAGGGCTTTAGATACGATTTGAGACATTTTTATCCTGATGCTGTGGTAAAAGGTAATAAATACATATATGCCACTGGACTTTTATCAAACGCTTTAGCCAGAATAGAAGATAATAAAAAAATTGATTATCTAAACGTAGGGGCTTATCCTTACTCTATAGCTTTATCTCCAAAATACATATTTGTAAGTCTTTGGGGAGACAACGCTGTTGCAGTGATAGACAGAAAACACTTTATATCTGTTAAAAAAATATACGTAGGTAGAAAGTTGAACAGATTTAGCAAATCAGCCGGCGTTCACCCCACAAACCTTTATTATAAAGATGGTAAGCTTTTTGTAAGCTTAGCAAACAGCGGCAACATAGCCATCATAGACACTAAACATCTTAAAGTTTCTGGCTTTTTAGAGGATAAACTATTTAAAAATCAAGAACCAGGGGCTTATCCAAACAGCCTTTATGTAAAAGGTGGAAAACTTTTTGTATCAAACGCTGGCACAAACTCTATAAATATTTTTGATGTTAAAAGCAAAAAATTGATAGGGGCTATACCAACCGGATGGTATCCAAGCGCCATGAGCGTCGGAGACAAAAATATATATGTAGTATCTGCAAAAGGCATGGGCTCTTTTCCAAATACAAAGTATCAGTGGATTGGTATTTTGATGCCTGGTATTTTACAGAAAGTTTCCTTAGAAGACGTTGATAAGAATATTTCAAATTATACAAAAGACGTATTTAAATACGATAAGTTTGATAGCATAAAAAATCAAGAGCGCATCGTAAAGTTTTTAAGAAAACACATAAAGTATGTAGTTTTTATACTAAGAGAAAACAAGACTTTTGATGAGGATTTTGGTACTTACAAAAGAGCTGATGACAAGTCTGCCACGATTCAGTGGGCTGACCCAAACTTAGCCTTATACACCAAAAAAGAACTTCCAAATTTGTTTAATTTTGCTGATCACTATGCTCTTATGGCAAACTTTTACGCCGACGGCGAAGTGACAGCCCAAGGTCATCAGTGGACCACTGGGGCAAACGTATCTGATTTTGTAGAAAGAACGTGGCAAGAGTATTATTCTGGAAGGGGGCTAGCTGAAAACCCTGGATGGACAGAAGCTTTAACCTTTGGATACGCTACAGGTTGGGGTGGTATACCAAACGGAGTAGATAATCCCTTTGCCATATACGAAAATCTTAGCAAATTAGGAAAGTGGTCAAACCCTTGGATATCTTATCCTTACAAACTATACCTCTTCAACAACCTACTCAAGCATAATATATCCTTTGAAGATTTTGGTGAATTTGTCTCAAGAGATAGATGGGGTAACATACCAAAAGCCATGAAACCTCATATAGCATATTCCTTTCCAGGTTGGAACAGATTCATACTAGACACTTACAGAGCAAAAGCAGCTATAAAGTGGTTTAAAACTCACAATATGCCAAGATTTTCTTACATATGGCTTCCAGATGACCACACCGCAGGACTTCATCCTTGCTACTATACACCTCAATACTATGTAGCCAACAACGACTATGCCACAGCTAAGATTATAGAGTATCTATCTCACACTCCTTACTGGAAGCATATGGCTATATTTATAACTGAAGACGATGCCCAATCTGGAGCAGATCATATAGATGCTCATAGGACTTTTGCCTTAATTATAAGCCCATGGGTAAAACCTGGGTATATATCTACAAAACACTATTCTCAGATAAGCATAGTAAAAACCATTGAAGAAATCCTCGGGATACCTCCTATGTCTATATTCGATCAAACTACTCCTATTATTTCTGACATATGGACCGATAAGCCAAACTTTAGTCCTATAAAAGCTATAAAACCACGTGTAAAGATGGCTTTTAACAAAGGATATTGCAACAACTATACGCTTTTAAGAAGAGAAGCAGGTTTAAAAGGTGAGTATGTAAACAAAGAATGGCTTAAAAAGCATATGAAAGAGGATTCTAAAAATAGTTCTTACATACCATCCCCTAAAAACCTATATACACCAACATCTTTATTAAAAGTATCTGGTTTTGAACAGTTCAAACAAACAGCTATAGCCACCAAAGGCTACATTGGATACAAAAAGATGCTTAGCTACATAAAACGCCTTGCAAACAAAGAACATAAAAGCATCTGGGCTTTTATAAGTAACTGATATATATCATATAATAAATTAAAAAAATTAACGGAATCTTAACAAAAGACGGTTAAGATAAAAGGTATGAAAGAGGTGCAAATAGTAAGTGCAAAAGAGGGCAGGATAAGACTAAAGGTAAACAAGGTTTACCACGGTATAGTGTATGAGCTATTAAGAAAAACGTTGAAAGACGAAGAGATTGTATCTAAGCCCTACACCGATAGCATTCTAATAAGCTGCTGCAAAGACGAAAATACCTTGCCATTAATAAAAAAAGTATTAAAAGAAAATGGTTTTAAAGTAGAGACAAAAGGCAATGAGATAAATTTACTATTTGCCTTCCAGCTAATGTTAAATGTAGGAGGGGGACTGGAGGGCATTGCTTTTAACGTAGCTAAGGACATTGTATTAGATAGGGTTGGATTAGGAGCTATATCTTACTTTGTATGAAAATAGAAGATATTTCATTTTCACATCATAGAATAAGGATAAAAGGAAACGTGGTTTACAACGAGGCTTTTATAAAAGTTTTAAAAGAACTTTTTGGTGAAGAAAACGTATATATAAACTATCACACCAAAAGCATCAAAATAGAATCTGAAGAAATACTATATCATGACGAGTTTCAAGAGTTTTTAGAAAAGCAAGATATAAAACCGTTTGGTGAAACAGTTTGCCTTACAGATATTCATCCTTTTATATCTAGGACTATAAAATCAGATATTTTGAAGCTTTTTTTATACACCGTTGATTATGGTTTTAGAATAGGTGCTGTTAGATTTATATGGGTAAATTGGCTGTTTAATAAACTTGTAATAAAATTTTTATAGGAGGTATATATGTTTGAAAATCTTATTGGATGTTTCTCGAGAAGGTACTTTACCTGGGGACTTGGCACCGTAGCGGCCATTTATGTACTTGGAAAAGCTTTGGAAGAGTTTAAGCCAGTTTTAGTGGGGGTTACGAAAGAGGGTATCAGCTTCGGACAATGGCTAAACGCTTCTTTAGAAGCCAAAAAAGAAGTGGTAGAAGATATAGTCCATGAAGCAAGATCAGAGCTTAAAAAAGAAATAGAACTAAAGATAACGCTTTTACAAAAACAGCAAGAGCTTTTAGAAAAGCTAAAATCATCTTTATAAGGAGGAACAAATATGTGGTCAAAGTTAGGTGATATGATTTGTAGCAAGTACACATCTTTTGGACTTGGAATGTTTGCTGGTGTTTTTGGCTTTTATATGATACATAAGATATCTGAACATCAAGAACTAATGAGAGTGCAAGAAGAGATAAACGAGCTTATGAATAGGCTAAATCAAAAAACATTGCCACCTTCACAAGAACAGCAGTCATGAAAACCCTTATAGTAAAACACAAAACTTACGGTAGGATAAGGGTAAATTCTTTTTACCTTAAGTATTTAGATGTTTCAAAAGAGACCATAGAAGATTTTATAAAATCTCAAGACGGCATATTAGACGTCAAGCTAAACAAAGCCACTGGTAGTTTATCCATATCTTACGACCCAAACAAGATATACATAGAAGAATTTTTGGAACTCATAAACAATACACCTATCGATGTAATACTTGGCATATTAAAATCTCACAAAACAAAACCAAAGACAAAGGATGAGGAACCCTCTAAGTTAAGAATGGTGATGGGGGCTTTGGGAGGAGTGCTTTCTTTAACACCGGTATTGCCAAATCCGCTGGTAAAAACGCTTGCTATATTAGGTTCTATACCATCTTTTAAAAGCGCTTTTTCAAACCTTTTGAAAGGCAAGTTGTCTTATCAGCTTTTAGATTCGTTGGCCCTTGGTATAACCATCCAAAGAAACATGCTTTTGTCTTCAAACATAATGAACTTTTTCATAGGACTTGGAGATTATCTTGAAGACAAGCTAAACCAAAAAGCTAGAGCTTCTATAGAAGACCTTTTAAACGTAGATGGAGAAACCGCTTATATAGAAAAAGATGGCGCAAAGATAGAAGTGCCCATAGAAGAGATATCTATAGGAGATATAGTGGTGGTTTATGCTGGTGGTAGAATACCAGTAGACGGCGTGGTGGCAGAAGGTAAAGCGGTTGTAAACGAGTCTATATTGACTGGAGAAGATAAACCTGTTTTAAAAGATGTAGGCTCCAAGGTATATGCTGGTACAAACGTTGTGGATGGAAAAATCTATATAAGGGTAGAACAAAAAGGCGCAGATACCATAATCTCAAAAATCGCCTACATGGTAGAGTCTTACATGGATCAAAAACCGGGCGTTTACGACAGATTTAACAAACTAGCTGATGCTACTGTATTGCCAATCCTAACAATAGGTATAGCAAATCAGCTTATAACCAGAAACCTAGCCAAAACCTCCAGCATCTTAACAATAGACTACAACACCAATTTGAGAGTCTCTATACCAATAGCTGTAGCTTCTTCAATATCAAAAGCATCAAACCATGGGGTTCTCATAAAAGGCGGTAGGTCTTTGGAAGAGCTTTCAAAAATAAACTGCATAGTCATGGACAAAACCGGTACCATAACCAAAGGAGAACCAATTATTACAGATATAATACCGTTAGAAGAGAGTTTATCAGAAGAAGAGCTTTTGAAATTAGCTGCCTCCTTAGAGCAAAGGTTAAAACACCCTATAGCTGATGCTATAGTAAATATGGCGAAAGAAAAAGGGCTTGAGCTCTACGAAAGAGAGGATTCTGATTACGATATAGGTCTTGGTATTTCAGCAAAATTAAACGACGAAGACTACAAACTCGGTTCATCAAGGTATATGGCCAATCACAAAATAGCTATACCAAAACATGTAAAAGATATGGTTAGCAAAAAACACGATGAAGGCAAGACAGTCTTATACCTTGCCAAAGGTAAAAAAATATTAGGTTTGATAGCTTTTAAAGATACCATAAGAGAAGAGGCCAAAGAGGTTATAAAAAAGCTAAACAATATGAATATAAAAATCGTCATGCTAACTGGAGACAACGAAGAAGTGGCTCAAGCTATTGCAAAAGAGGTTGGTATAAATGAGTTTAGAGCAAGGGTATCTCCAGAAGAAAAAGCCAAGTACGTAGAACAACTTAAAAAAGAAGGCTTCAAAGTAGCTATGGTAGGAGACGGGGTCAATGACTCTGTGGCACTCTCAGCAGCCGATGTTGGCATAGCTATGGGGGACGGTTCTCAAGTAGCTATAGATGTGGCGGACGTAGTGCTTGTAAAAGAAGACTTAAATCTCATATACAAAGCCATAAAACTTTCCAAAGATACCATGAAAGTGGTAAACAACAACATAAAATTTAACTTTGCCATAAACACACTGGGTATGGCAATAGGCTTATTTGGTTCCGGCAACCCAGCTTTTTCTGTAGTGATAAACAACGGCTCTACTATACTATCAGCTTTGTACTCTATAACGCCGGATATAAAAGATGGATGAGAAAAATCTTGGTAGAGGACTTTATTTTGTATTTGTCATAACATTTTTGGATTTTCTTTTAGAAGTATATTACGGATACGCTTTCAATAGTTTAGCTTTACTTTCTGACGCAGTATATATGTTTATGGACTTATCCGGTCAAGCTTTGGCAATATTTGCTATGTATCTATCCAAAAAGCCTCCAAACCCAAAAAGGACTTTCGGATACTACAGGGTTGAAATACTTTCGGCTTTGTTTAACGGTATCACAGCTGGTTTTTTCTTAATAATGATATTTTTACACGCTTTTAAAAGGCTCTTACATCCAGAATATGTAAACGCTGGTGGTGTTTTGTGGATATCTATATTGGGGCTTATAGTAAATATAATTGGCATTGTGATACTTTATTTCGGTTCAAAACAAAGCCTCAACATAGCCGGTGCTTTTTTGAGGGTCTTAATGGATGGGCTTAGCTCTGTAGGCGTTATAGCATCATCTATTCTTATAGAACTTACTGGAAACTACATATTTGACCCTATAATGAGTATACTAGTGGGACTAAGCGTGATATATCCCATTTATAAGGTTTTATCAAAATCTATAGACATTTTGATGGAATCTTCTCCGGAGTATGTTAATTTAGAAGAGCTTGAAAGTTTTATAAGAAAACACTTTCCAGAGATCATGATAAAATCTATACACGTTTGGAGCCTTGTACCCGGCAAAAATATAATGTATGCAAGGCTGAGAGAGCAAGATTTAGAAGCTTTAGAAAACACGCCTTTAAAAGAGGTAAGGGAAAAGATAAGAACCATGAAGAAAGAGCTAAAAGAAAAGTTTGGTTTTGAAAGAGTGGTAATAGAGCTTTACTAAAAGCTTAGGAGGGTCGCCATGATAGGAGTGCTATCTAAAAAGACATACGGGTTTAGGTTAAAAGCTTTTAAACAAAAAATTAACTTTACTTTTGAAGTAGGTAACTTCACAGTAAAAACGGTGCAAAATCATAAAGAGCTAAAAAAAGCCTTAGAATTAAGACACAATGTATTTTACAAAGAGTTGTTAAATAAAAATAGATTTTTAAAACTAGATATAGATAGTTTTGATTTTATAGCAGATCATATAATTATAATAGATAATAAAACACAAAATGTAGTTGGTACTTATAGAATTATAGCTTCTAGTTTCAGCGAAAAGTTCTATTCAGAAACAGAATTTGATATTTCCAGTATAAAGCTTTTAAAAGCTGAAAAACTAGAGATTGGAAGGGCTAGCGTCCATAAAGACTATAGGAACGGTGTTATAATAGCGCTTCTTTGGAAGGGCATAGCTTATTACGCCAAGACAATCGATGCTAAATATGTATTTGGGTGTTCTAGCATTAAGACAGAAAACTTGTTAGAGATAGTACTTGCCTACAAATATCTAAAGCAGTTTGAAAATAAGATGGTATTCCCGTTGCCAGATTTTCGCATAAAAAACTTTGAAAACTATGTAAAAACGCTTGACAATATAAATATAGATGTAAACAGTCTAAAAGCTTTTGTGCCCTCTCTTATTCAAAGCTATTTAAAAGCTGGTGCCATCATATGTGGTGAGCCTGCTTTTGACAAGCATTTTAAATGTGCTGATTTTATAACACTTCTCGACGCTGACAATCTTAATATATCTTTCGATAGAAGATTTAAATCATAGATTAATAATATAAAATAGCGTTAAGCTATATCTATTGGAGGTAATATTATGAACGTATTCTTAGATATTTTTAGTTTTGCTTTGTTTTTTGGTGTCCTCACCTTCGTTTCTCCTTTTTTGGGTAAATATATGGCAGATATATTTGAAGGCAATATATACAAATTTTTAAAACCTATAAGGTATTTAGAAAAGGCAATATACAAAATACTTGGTATAGATGAATCCAAAGAGATGAATTGGAAAGAGTATCTTTATGCTTTGCTGTCTTTCAACTTCTTGGGATTCTTGGTGCTTTTTTTTACGCTTTTATTTCAAAAATACCTTCCGTTAAATCAGTACAACATACCAAACATGAGTTGGGACTTGGCTTTTAATACAGCTGTAAGCTTTGTTACAAACACAAACTGGCAGGCTTATGCAGGAGAAACCCAAGCTACATACTTTTCTCAAATGACTGGTCTTGCTCTTCAAAACTTTTTATCGGCTGCTAGCGGTATAGTGGTAGCTTTGGTACTAATAAGGGCTTTTGCTAGGAAAAACACCATATATCTTGGAAACTTCTTTGTAGACTTTACAAGGACGATTTTATATGTGCTTTTACCACTATCTTTTTTTAGCGCTTTGTTTTTGGTATCTCAAGGAGTTATACAAAACTTCTCTCATTATAAAAGCATAGAACTTTTAGAAGCTTATAAAAACGGTAAAGATGTAATTACACACCAAATACTTCCCATGGGTCCAGTGGCTTCCCAGGAAGCCATAAAGCTTTTGGGAACCAACGGTGGTGGGTTTTTTAACGCAAACTCCGCTCACCCCTTTGAAAACCCCACACCTTTATCAAACGTTTTTGAAGCTTTTATCATCATCTTAATACCAGCTTCTTTGGTGTTTACATTTGGGTATATGATAAAAGATAAAAAACAAGGATGGTTTTTATACAGTGTTATGCTCTTTGTGCTTCTCTTGATGATGGGCATAGGGTATTACTTTGAATATTACGGCAATCCCATAGTAAAAAAGCTTGGCGTAGAAGGTCCTTATTTGATAGGGAAAGAGCTTAGGTTTGGCATGGGTGGGACTATGCTGTTTTCAAGCATTACTACAGGCGTTTCCTGCGGTGCTGTAAATGCTATGTTTGATT
>ERZ1669247.638-NODE-638-length-10564-cov-6.847464_pt1 | contig 10564 bp, 6 predicted proteins | sample MGYA00579297_ERZ1669247 | MGnify/ENA primary metagenome ERZ1669247 (study PRJEB41166, sample SAMN08046056) | hot springs metagenome | biome: hot spring; feature: acid hot spring; material: thermophilic sediment; isolation source: thermophilic sediment from acid hot...
GAGCAATTTCATACGGGTAGCCGAGGTAGATCGCTGAAACGCCAAGAGACCAGAGTTTTTTAATTAAATGCGATGCTAAAGTTCTGTAAAGGTGAGCCATTCTCCTGTTAAGCTTTCCCTCAAGCCTCCTCCTCTCAAGCCTTACGCTCTTCAGCTCAGCATCAGAAGCTTTTAGGAGCTGAATCACCTTCTTAAAGGCGTCCTTTTCGGACTTCATGCTTGAGCCCCATGCAACGTACATATTAGCGCTCAGATCCATCAGCCTGAAAGAATACGCAAAGGAAGCCTTCTTTGCCTTTTGCTCTTTCTCTCCGCTTTCTTCCCTGTTCTCTTTTGCCTTTTCTTTTAGCTCTCTCGCACATGATTCATAGTTCTTCTTTATAGTTGAAGAATATCCTGTTCCGTCTACTGTGCCTTTTAAGGCATTTTTTTATTGTACTTTGCCATGAAAAAATTACTAAGCGTTTCAAAAAGGGCTGGTAAACAAAGGGCAATATCCCCGATCTTGGCAACAATAATACTCATTGTAATAACTGTCGTGATCGGAGTGATGCTTTACGGCTTCGTAACGGGCTTCTTCTCTTCAAGCTCCACTTCAATGGACGCAAACGTTCAGACACAGCTGACCATTCCTGCCGGCGCGCAAAGCGGAACTTTCGCCGTAACAGTAAACAACGCGGGGACAGTTTCTATTAAAGATGTTAACATAACGCTTAACGCTCCAAACGGGACGACAATAGCAAACGCCAGTTATTCTGGACTTAACATAGCGCCCGGGCAGGCACAGACGTTTACAGCGACAAACTCCACGTGGTCTCCATCAAATGCTAAAGCTACTGCTTTCATTGACGCTCATAACGTAATTTCTGGAGAAAGCTACAATTATATAATAACAATAACCTTTGCAAACAACGGGGTAAAGACTTACACAGGCTCTGTAACTGCTAGCTCCTTCTGAGCCCAGCACGGCTCAAGCTTTCTCTTATTTTTTGCCCTCTTTTTAAGCTTATTCTGCATGATCTTCTATGAAGGTCCCGATTTTTGTTCAGAAGCTTGCAAACCTTCTGTCAAGAACCGCTTCTGTAGCTCTGATTGCATTGTTTTTGATATCCTTTATCCCTTCTCCAACGTTTACGAGCTCTCAGCTGACAGGCCCGTACGGTTCTGTAGACCTTAAGCTGATCTCCTTTACTGTCACAAATTCAACTGCTATAAGGTATGTTGGGAGAGCCGGCGTTGATTACTACGTTTACTCCGCTTCCGGCTCTGTCTTCATAGGGGGTTCCTGGTATTACGTCAACCGAACCGGGATAAGCTCTACAACTAGCTCTTCGGCTTCCCAGGGTTCCGGGGCGAGCGCAACGAACACGAGCGCCTCCGCTTATTCTTCAGCTTCTGCCTCAGCAACAACGAGCATAAGCGCGACAACCCAGAGCGAAGTCCCGGCCCCTGTAAAGCTTTACGGTTACGTTACCTTTTACTTTCTCGGAGGTAAGAACTCAACAGTCAGGCTTTCTTTCAGCTCACCTTTGTACTATTCCGGGAACGCCTCAAGTTTTGAAACAGAAAGCGGAGCTGAAACCCCGGCGGATCAGCCAGCGGTTTACGTTCTGCTTTACATAGTCCCCGTGAACCCGTACAGCAACGAAACTGTTGGCGAGCCTCTTGAATACAGCTTCTCCCCTTCTCTTTCGGCATCCCCTTCTATCGACATATACAACGCCGTAGTAGCTTTGCCCCAGTTCAACGACTCAATGCTCTGGGCTTATGCCGTGAAGCCTTCAGAAAGCCAGCCGGCGCTGCCTCTTGCCCCTTATTACAACCTAACAGCATCAGTGTCGATTATAGTCCTTATACCTATTGCTTTCCTGGACGTTCTGTCCGCGCGCAGAAAAGAAGATAGGAACGTCACGGGCGTTCTTGCGAAGATCTCTTCCGGAATAATCGTGATGCTGGCTTTCCCGTTCATATATGACAAGCTCGCCTACATGATGAACGTCATGGACCAGATGCTGATAGCTTATCCCCTTCCGTACTACGACTATTCTTTGAATTTAGCAAACCTCGAGGCCTACCTGGTTTTCCCTTCTTCTCTAAGCGTTACGACTTTTCTCAGCACGACTGTCCTTTTTGTGGCATACGTTTTAATAGCGGTCATACTCTGGATAATGAACTTCCTTCTCGGCACTGTAAGGGTCCTGCTAATAGCTGGCATGATAACCTTATTCCCTCTTTCAGTTGCCCTGAGGGATTTCCGCTACACTTCAAAGCTCGGCAGGATCGTGGAGGAAACTCTGTTCGGCCTCATGCTGGCAAGCGTCCTTTCCTCTTCCATGCTCGGCATAGCTTACTTCCTGCTTTCGAACTGGTCATCTCCGGCAAACATGTTCAGGCTTGCAGGCATTCAGCCCCAGTGGGTTGCAATTTCAGCTGTCCTCGGGGCTCTCCTCGCCCCAACTGTCCTTGCCCCTCTTGTCTCCGCGGTCTACGAGAGCACAGCCATGATGGCTTCAGTTGCAGGAGGCGTCGCGACGGCCGAGTTTCTGGGCGTTTCAGGAGGCGCTTTAACCGGCTTCAGGACAACAGGAGGCCTTGCGGGAACGGTAAAAGGGGCAGGCCTCGGGCTGACCCAGTCCTGGATCTCATCGATTCCAATGATAGGGAGCATTGGCCGTGCAAGGCCATACACTATATACGCGCACCAGAAGCAGATAATTCACACCCTCGACGCAGCCGCTTTCGGCAACAGGAACGTTCCGAGCTCAAGAAACAGGAACGTGCCGGACTACTTTGGCTGATGTTTAACGCTATACCATTTCAGGAAAAACTCCGGCACAAACAGTCCTCTCTCAACGCTTTTCAAATAAAAAAATCAATTTTAATTTAAAGATCAGCTCGAAGCGTACCACGTTACGTAAAAGCTTGTTTGGTGGTAAACAGGAGAAGGAGCTGCAAGGACAAGGTGATTCATGTTCACCATTGTTATTGAAGTGGGGTTGAAGGCTGAATAGCCCATTGGACCTTGGAAGCCATTTATCATAACGTAGTCAGTTTTTAGTATGTTTGTGTACTGTGGACCAAAATAAGCTGTGTTAAAATTGGCCAGTTGTGTTAAGCTGTTTCCGATAGCAGGCCTCTCAACGATCCACTCAGCTGAACTTCTGTAAGCGTTCGGAACGCTCGTCGCAGGGGAGCTGAATGTCCATCCTTCTGTAACGTCCCTCAGCACGGTTGTGAACGTGTTGCTGCCAGGGTTGTACTGAACCCAGGCGACTATCAGATCCCCTGGTTTAACCACGTCGCTTGAAGGAGCTGAGACTGAAGCAGCTGGGTAGAACTCGTACCATGCAGAATAATACACTTTGCCTCCGTAGGTCTCAGCTAAAATTCCCGTCTGCTCGACCGTGCTATCATTAAAGCCGTCTATGCCGACCCAGACAGCAACGAACTTTAGGCCTTGGCTTGGAGATACACTTGGTACTATCCATGAAGCGTTCACATAAGATACAGATCCGCTGTGTACGACGTCGGCGTAGCCTGCCCAGTTTAGAGAGTTGGCCTGATCAACTGCTATTCTCGGAGGCATGGTTACCTGCACAGGAGAGATCAACGCAGGAAAGAGCGTCAACAGAGCTAACGTTATGACTAAGATGCTTTTCATGATTTTTTAAACAACTGCCTTGTTAATATACTTTTCGTTTCAGGATCTAAAAATTTCATTCGTTCTTTTGGAAAGCGTTTTTGTACTTTTAACGTAAAGCCTTATTTCAATATTACATACAGAAAGCAAACTGCTCTCAACCTTAAGCTTGAATTTAAAATTAGTGAAAGCCTCGCATTTTCAAGGCGGAGAGGAGGTCAGAGGCTAAAGCTTATCTTTTTTGAACGCGATCCTTTTTTGTGGAAGAGCTTTACGATTTTATATCAAGGCTTCCAAAGGCTGAGCTGCACCTGCACTTAGGCGGTAGTCTGGAGCCTGAGCTCATGTTTGAAAAGGCAAAAAAGAACGGGGTTAAGATTCCATTTAGAAATCCAGAGGAAGCCAGAAAAGCATACGTGTTTAAGGACCTCAAATCGTTCCTGGATCTCTACGACCTTGCCGTTAGCGTCCTGCTTGACGAACGTGACTTTTACGATCTGGCTTATGCCTATTTTAAAAAGGCCTCTTCTCAGAACGTTAAGAGGGCTGAAATCTTCTTTGATCCTCAGATCCAGGCAAAAAACGGGGTTGACTTCGACACTCTGATAAAAGGGCTGAAAAAGGCTTCTGACAAAGCCGGAGAAGACTTTGGCCTATCTGTCGGTCTGATAATGTGCTTCATAAGGAGCATGTCTGAAAGCTCAGCCATGGAAACTCTAGAACAGGCGCTTCAGTACAGGAGCTGGATAACCGGAGTCTGTCTGGCCGGGAAAGAGCTTGAAAACCCCCCTTCAAAATTTGAGAGGGTTTTCATGAAAGCAAAGGATGAAGGCTTTTACTCAGTGGTGCACGCTGGAGAGGAAGCCCCTGCCGGATACATCTGGGAAGCAATAAGGCTTCTTAAAGCTGACAGGATAGACCACGGGTATAACATGTTCCAGGACCAGAAGCTTGTGAACTATGTTAGAGAGAAAGGAATCCCGGTTACTATGTGTCCTCTCGCGAGCGTTGGAGTCGGCTACTTCGATGAGGTTTCAAAAGTTCCTGTAAAAAGGGCCCTTGACCTCGGGATAAAGGTTTCCGTGCACTCTGACGACCCGGCATTCTTCGGGGGTTACATAAACGAAAACTACTATGCAGTAGCTGAATCGCAGAAACTATCAAGGGAAGAAATAAGAAAGATCGCGATGAACTCCATAGACTCTTCATTTATAAATGAAAAAGAGAAAATGAAGCTTAAAGAAGAGATAGAAAAGCTGGACAGGTAATACAGCAATTTAGCCATGATGATTCAGGTACATCTCAACAGTGAACTGTTTGAAAGCTCTTGACCCTGACGTTTGAAAAAATTATCCTTTCAGATCTCAGCCATCTGCTGAAATATTATTTTAAGCTTCTGAATAAAACGCTCTGATCCACTTGCTTGTGTTCTGCAATTTAAACAATAAAAAGCAGAATTAACCTAAGTAGCTCGGTCTCCTGTACCTTTCGACATCCGGGACGTAGCCGTAGTACTGCTTGAGTATCATCTCTATTTCTTTCTTCTCCTTTTCAAGCTCCTGGTAACTGTTCAGCACTGTGTGCTTTCCTATGTAAGAATAAACCCAAGCTCCGGCGATTATCGAAACAAAAGGGTCCGGGGCAAGAAACATTATCGTAACGGCCACAGTCCCGCAGTAAGGACCCAAAAGCAGCGCGACAAAGATCATGGCAAAGAAAGTGCCAAAGGCTGCTAAAATGGCGGCAAACACGGCGCTCGGCTTGTAAGCTTCAAGCCTCATTGAAGACTTCCTGTTCAGCTCATCCATCTCATCTTTTATCTCAGCCAGACGCACCTTCATTGCATAAATTTCCTGGTCATAATATTCTTCATCGTAATCTTCATCAAGCAGCATTTTGGGCTGTTGGTATACTGTTGCAGAGCTTACATATAAACTTAGAACAGGAATTCAAAGGCTCAGCTTCATAAATTTTTTAGGCAAGCTGTCAATTGCGCGTTCAATCTTTTAAAGTCCAGATGGTACCTTAAAAGCATAGATAAACAAACCCCTTCATGAATCTTATACTCGCATAATTTTTTCTAAATCAGTCATAAAATTACATATTTTAAAGATAAATTACAAAAAATGAAAAAATAGCGCTTAAAATGATAAATTTTTTAAGCATTTAGAAAGGATAGTGAAAATAAAAGTTTTTATATATGTATTTTGTATTATATTCGCTTGTATAAATCAAATAAAGTTTACGCACTTTTCCTTGTATCTGTGATTTTAATTTTAACTGTTTCACAGCCGCTCGACTTTTTGCCTCTGCCGTCACACGCAAACGGAATAATAGGAGGCGGTCCAGGTACGGGCAGCACGAGCTACCCCCAGTTTTACATAACTTTCCAGGAGACTGGCCTCCCTAACGCCACGACATGGTACGTTAGTTTGAACGGCACGATCGAAAATCTTTTGAATCAAACACAGGGATCCGGCTCCGTTCACATTACCCGCTCATCAAGGAACGTTTTGCCCTTAAGCTCTGGTTTACAGGGCCTGGGAACTTACCTTTCAAACCTGAGCAGCACTTCCGGTTCTATCACGTTCAAAGCCCCTGAAGGGGTTTACAATTATACGACAGGCTCGATCGACGGTTACAACGCGTACCCTTCAAGCGGTTCGTTTACCCTGGAAAAAAACCTTACAGTAACGGTCAGGTTCATAAACCTTAACGAGAGCAGGTATGAAACTTTCAACGTCACATTTTATGAGACCGGACTGCCTGTAGGCATAGTAAGCGCCTCAACCGGCATTCCGCCAAAAATGAACTGGAGCGTTATGCTGGGCAACAGGACAGAAAGTTCGTACAGCTCCAACATAACCTTTTCTGACGTTAAGTTCGGAAACTACACCTGGGTAGCTTACGATGTAAACTTTACAGATGACCGTTTTATCCCGCAACCGGTTTCCGGCAGGATCTTTGTGCCCATTACAATAGCTGTAACTGTTAACTACTCCGAATACGTAAAGGTCAGCGTAGAGCCCGATAACGGCCATTTCGGAGCTGTCGAGCCGCAGGGTACACACTGGTACAGGGACGGCACAAGGTTAAACCTGACAGCTTTCCCAGGGTTTCAGTCTGTATTCTTTGACTGGTACAGCTCCTCTGCGCATTCAACTTTCAGCTCGTCGAACACAACAACGTACGTTGTAACTGGCCCAGATAACTTAACGGCAGAATTTGCTACAGCCGTAGCGTTCAGGGAATCCGGAATACCGCAAGGAGGATACGGCACCGAATACAGCTGGGGAATTGAGGTAGGTGCTTTATCACCTCAAGCTCAGATAGGGTACAATGCCAGCGAAATTTTATCTGAAAATTATGGTAAAACATATGCTTACACTGTGTGGGCACAAAACGCATCAGTGATAGTTCTGTATGCAACAAACGGCACCTACACAGTTGTTGCGCAGGACGCTTCTGCCTGGGCTTCGAATGGAAACCCGCTTTATTACAGTCCCGTAAATGCAAACAGAACGATAACAGTGAACACGCAGATGCTTTCGTACACGGTAAACTACGTTGAAGGCGTACCCGTTAATTTTACTGAAACGGGGCTGCCAAAGGGAACGCCCTGGGATATCGACATAAACGGCACATGGTACAACTTTATCGCGGGGTACAAGAGCTCTCCTGTTTACCTTCCTCCGGGGGTCTCTCTCAGATTCAGCGTACAGCCGATCCCGGGATACATAAACCCTAACCCGGGAACACTTTCGTTCAGCGGGCCCTCGGTCTATAACGTTAACTTTAAACCTGCGTCGCCTGTGGGCAAAATCTACTCACAGTATACAGGCTACTTCTACTCTGGCCTTTCTGTTGTTAACAGCTTTGGCTTTAACGGTAGCTGGGGTTCAGCGACCCCTGTTTACGTTACATCAAACCTGGGATCTTTTAGTCCCCCCAATAACTTTGAAGGTTACTGGACCTTATCAGGGGTAAACATGGGAGGCTTTAATTCGAGCTTTAACCTTGTTGTACATGCAGTATATTCAAACGGAGACACGCTCAACTATACATACCCTGTAAAGGTTATAAACTCGCCATCATGGCTGGTTGAGCTTGCTGATTCTCCATATGTAACAGCGTCCGTTTCTCAGCCAGTACAGGAATGGGGGAACCCGTATGCGATTACTTTCAAGACATCGCTTGCAACTGACAGCCTGCTTACAGTTAACGCTAACCTGAACATAATCAGCGGGGACTACGGCTTTATACCTTCCCTTCCTCTTACGCTAACGCTTACTTCTTCAGGGGACATGACCCTTTCGACAACGATAAACCCGAATTCTGTAACAATAAAGCTTGATTCAGTTTCCCTCACCATGGGCGGCAGCATCTCTATTGCCGGGAGCTTTGAGGTTGCTCAGAACACAGTGGTCTGGAAGAGCGCGAGCGTGGACCTCGCTTTCAAGACTTTAGTTTCAACGAACGTGCTCATTACGGGCATTGAAGTCCCCGGCACGAGCTACACAATAGGGCTCTGGCTGAAGATAGGGGCCGGACCAGATTTCAGCGTTCTCGTTAACCTTCAGCCAACAACAAACGGTAACTACGAAATAACCCAGGGCTTACCGCTGATGGTTTCAAACGTTACAGGCGGGGTCGGCGTAACGATTATACTTTCTGTGAACGGCGGACTTTCTAACATAGTAAGCGCCGGAGGAGGAGGCGGACTCACATTCATGCAGTACATAGGTGTACCGCCCGAGCCTCTGGACATGGGAGGGAACATAGTCGGAACTGTGTTCATAAGCGCGACAGCTTTCGGAATCTCCTGGACAATATGGCAGGACTCCGGCCTGCTTTACAGCTGGGGGTCAAGCAACGATCCAGCGGTTAACAACGCAGGAAACGTAACTTACGTTAAAGCTTACTTTAACCTTTCTGACTACAATTCGCTCGTATGGAAAAACGGCTCGTGGAACGGGACAGTTCTGCAGGACGTTTACCCGTACACGACTTTCTCTACCGTTCCGGGAGCTGGAGGAGACTACTTCTTTTATACTTACTATAACGTTTCAAACCCCGTTCACCCGCTTTCCATAAAAGGGCTTTTCATCTCAAACGGTAAGAACGCCAGCTACATAAGCATGCCAATCTTTAACGGATATGAGACAACCGGCCCTCAGGCCTTTGCCCTGCCCAACGGATCGATAGAGCTCCTGTACGCAGCGCTGCCAGAATCACAGATAAAGAACAGCTCTTCTCTTTTTACAGTAAACAAGGTCCTGCTTCAATCATCTATCTACAACGGGACTTCGTGGTCAAAGCCTGTAAACGTAACTCAGAGCGGGGTTGCAGATTCGTACATATACAGCGATGGTTTCGCTCTTGTAATAAAAACTCCCTCTCTATTTTCCGCTACTTCAACGGTTCAGGAGTACAGTATTTCAAACGACCAGCTAGTAGCGAGCGTGCCTCTTGCAAACGCGTCTTACTTTGAATACTTTAACCCTCAGCTTTCTCTTGCTGTAGTCAGGTTCAGCAACATGAGCTACGCCGTGCTCAACCTCAGAAAAGGCACGGCAACAATGATAAGCGCTCCGTTAAACACAACCCTGCTTCAGGTGGGTTCAGCCGAAAATACATCAAACGCGGTGTACTTCCTGTTTTCAGCGAGCGGCAGGGATATCTTTGAGCTTTACAACATGTCTTCGTCGAAGGTTATCTACACACAGAACGTATCCCAGGACGCGTACCCAGCGTACTTCGTTTACGGGAGACCCTTTTCATCTCTCGTTACGGGTCAGGAGCCAACCGGCTTCAGCGTTTACGCGGTCAACCTGAGCTCAGGTTCCAGCCAGCTATACAGGGCTGTTTACTGCCCGAACGTCACGTTCTACGGCGTCTCAGAAGGTTCAGGAAACCTTTACGTTTATTCGATGCAGTCATACGGGGAAGCTTACCAGCCTCTTTACAATATCAGCCTTAACATCATACCGCTGGGCGTCCCGCCAGAACCTTCCATTTCACTTGAGTACAACGGCTCCGGCATAATAGCCACATGGTCAGTCCCGCACTCTCAGGAATACAGCGCTCGGGACCTCTACCTCAGCGTAAACGGAACAGAGATAGCTCATGCTCCGGGGACCTACTTTTACCCAGTATCGCGCCCCGGATACTATGTGTTCAGCGCATCCTCTCAAAACGCTTTCGGCGCGTCATCAGACAGCAAATCCATCGGAATTTATCCTGTTACGTTTGCAGAGAGCGGTCTGGCTTCGAACTCAACCTGGAGCGTTTCTGTTCAGGGAACATCAAGCCTTGGGCAGAAGCTTCAGTTCAGCTCTTCAACGTCTTCAGGAAGCGCACAGCTGCTATTGCCTGAAGGAACGTACACTTATAACATCTCTTTACCATCTGGATATAACGTTTCTCAGGTAGAAGGCAGCTTCCAGGTAAAGAACAGCCCTGTTGCATTGCCTTACACTTTCAGCAAACAAACGGCCCCTTCGACCAGCCCACCTAGCAGCAAGCTTCCTTTGAAAACGGTGAGCTCTTACCTCTACTGGGAAATAGCCCCCATAGCAATATTGGCTGTCATCGTAGCGGTTCTGCTCGTAAGAAAAAGGATGAGCAAATAGATTTTTTTATTTTTTGACGCTGAAGCCAGCAACCAGAGCCTGATGTTGAACGGGTTTACCAGAAATTGACCGGGTGACATCCTTTCACGCTAAAGCGCGTGAGCTTCTCATGTCGCTGTCCCCAGCATGGGTTCGTCAGCAGCATGAAACTCGTTTCCTGATTCAGCTACACATGGCCAGCACCAATCTGGTGCCCCGCGGCTGGCGTCTCCACAGGCGTAAATTCGGGCATGCCCATCCTTACTGAAATATGTTGCGATAAAAAGAATATATAAAGCCTGTCATCCTTTGG
>ERZ1669247.639-NODE-639-length-10561-cov-10.720445_pt1 | contig 10561 bp, 12 predicted proteins | sample MGYA00579297_ERZ1669247 | MGnify/ENA primary metagenome ERZ1669247 (study PRJEB41166, sample SAMN08046056) | hot springs metagenome | biome: hot spring; feature: acid hot spring; material: thermophilic sediment; isolation source: thermophilic sediment from acid...
TAGTTCAGAATTTGCATTACTTAAATTAAAACTTAAGGAGGTATATTCAGAGACTCCTGGAATCACTGTACTCATCATTTCAATTCTTGAGTTATATGAAATTAGTGTAAGATACACATATAGAATGGGCCATGAAATATGGTTCTTAATTGATAGTGAGTATGGTTCCATAGCCGCAGAAAAATTGCTATTTTTATCAAGGCCGATCAAAAGATAATAACGTTGGATCCAAAGAACCGTATTTATATGATCAATGAAATAGATGCGTGAAATTAATTTCGAACCAGGATTGAATTTCTTCATCCCTAATATATACCAGCTTTTAGATAAAACTTAAATCTCTTTGATTAATACTACACTAGGAAATCAAATGAATATTCCACCCGAAATAATTGAGTTTATAGACGGTAATTGGGGTAAGTCCTTAATAATAAAAGGGAGTCCCGGATCAGGCAAGACCACATTAGCATTAGAAATTATGGGTCATGCTATGAAGAAGAACGGGGCAATTTATTTTTCAACGAGGCAAGGGGATGAATCCCTATATCATCAATTTCCGTGGCTCAGGTCTGAAGATTACAAGAATGTGATCATTGATACGTCTTATGAATTTTTAGAATCCTTGGGTAATAATGAAGAGGATATAATGCATATTTCATCTGAAAGTGAGAAGATTAATGCGTCACGTAAATTTTTGGGATCTATCAGAGATGGAGTCGAACCAGTATTATCCTTAAATAACATAATGAAGCTAAATGTAAGGCGAAAGGAATTCTTCAGATTAATATATATGCTGAAGTCGAAGTATAAGCCAGGGTTAGTTTTAATAATTGATAGTATAGAAGGAATTGCACAGAGATGGAATATTACAAAAGTAGAATTAATGGATGCAATCCAAAAAGATCTGGTAGAGAATTCAAGTCTGAACATCCTGGTTATTTCAGAGCAAAATGACACAACCAACTCAATAGATGTGCTTGAGTATCTTGCAGATGGGGTAATAAGGTTAGAAAAGAGGCTGATTGAAAACAGGATGACGAGGACTTTAATATTTGATAAACTGAGATTTGTTGAATCAAAAAACGTAATTCATAATTACACACTTGCAGGCGGGAGATTCAATTATTTTGATCAGACTCTATATTCTAATGTATTTAAATATAAAATAAGGTCAATTAATAATAAAATCAGTACAGGTTTCCAGGAGCTTGATTCCATAATCAACGATGAGGCCAAGATTAATTTTGCCGTATTAGAAGCAGGTAACATTCCAAAAGAATTCTTCCTTTATATTTTAGCGCCATTAATAATGAAATCAGTTGAAAATAATATAGGTGTTATAATATCCTGCGATCCTAACGATGATGCAAATGAAGAATTTAGCGTTTTGTCTAATTTCGGGGATCCAAAGATTCTTTCTGAGAAGGTTAGGATTATTGATTTTGGATCAGAATTAGCAGGGAAGAAATACATTATCCCTATGGGATATGATGATCCATCCATCCGGGAAAGAGAATTGACAAGAGCAATAGTGGAACTGATGGACAGTTCAAAATCAATTTTACACATCTATAGATCATCTGGAATAGAGAGAATTTACGGAAAAATAATGAGCGCAGAAGATCTATCAAAGCTATTATCATCCATAAGACCAAGGAGAGATAAGATAATTCTTATTGATGACAGAAATCAACCTGATAGTCATTTTTCTAAAATCGGAAATATTACATTTAAGAGTAAGTACCTAGGGCGGATTCCAGTAATTTATAGTGATACTCCATTCACTCCTTTTTATGGACTCCAATTAGATGACGAAGGAAAATTATTCATGCAGCCGATTGAATAGAATTTCAATTATTTCCAGAACGTATTCTCATTTTCTATTACTTTTATAATGTGCCTGTGAAAGCTGATAAGTTAGTTTATAGATAAACTTTCAGAATTTTTTTAACTATAATGGTATTCTTTTGAAAATTTTTCAATGTTACCGAGGATCCCAATAAAATATTTATACCACATAATATTAGCAAGCATGGCCAAAACTAATCAGAAACAATTTTTGGTATTTGCTTTGGCAGTAATTTTGATTGGGGGCTTTTCCTTACCATTGGGTGTGTACGAATTGGGGACTGCAGTAAACACCCATAGTGGAATCGGTTTCTTTGCATTCCCGCTTAAGGGCAGCTCCGGATCATCTTCTCTGACACCGACTACGTACCCAGCTTATATCCCAATACAGATATGGAAAGCCTATGAGTATACGAGTAACGGGAACTACAACTCAAGCTACGGAAAGGGTGAAGTAATAGCTATAATAGATGCATATGGAAGTCCCACTATTGTTAACGATGTGAATTATTTTGACAACTATTTTGGCTTGCCAAAGATAAACCTCACGGTTGTTCAACCTTTCGGTAAGGTATCAAAAAATGGAGGATGGGCCTTAGAAACATCATTAGATGTAGAATGGGCACATGCAATGGCACCAGGAGCTAGTATAGTTCTGATTGAGACTCCTTCCGCTTCAAATACATATCTAATCAATGATGCTGTTAATTATGCCATCAATGTAACACACGCCAATGTTATCTCAATGTCCTGGGGAGAGGCAGAATCATACCTAACATCAACTCAGCTAGCTCAATACGATTCTGTATTCCACTATGCTGCTTCACACGGTGTTATCCTTGTTGCAGCATCCGGTGATAATGGAGCAAACGATTCCACAAGTTCTCCTACTGTGGATTATCCTTCAGCTGATCCCAATGTAGTAGGGGCAGGTGGAACAACATTAATTCTTAAAGACCTATCTTCTACAACAGCTTCTTACAGCAATGAATATGCCTGGAATTCATCGGGCGGCGGAATCAGCTCTTACTTCCCTGAGCCTTCATATCAGGCAAATGCAGGAATTTCTTTGAGCGGCAGAGGAGTTCCAGATGTATCTTATGACGCAAATCCAAATACCGGAGTCTGGGTTTACGATACGACTCCATATCAAGGAATAGATGGATGGGGGGAGGTTGGAGGTACTAGCGCAGCAGCACCACAATGGGCAGCTATATTTGCTGATGCACAATCTATCCACGGCTCAGCAAACATAAATGGCCAGAATGTTCACAATCTTTTGTATTCGATTTATAGCAGTAGCAGCTACTCTTCTGCATTCCACGATATCACAGTAGGCTACAATGGATGGTATTACGCGGGCCCTGGATACGATGAAGTAACAGGCATAGGTTCTCCCATAGTTTACGAGCTTATTAATTTGTTATAAAAATTTCATCTATTCTTTTTTGAGGTTTTTGGAATTTATGTAGCACCAACAAAAATTAAAAAAATTGAATAAATTTATGATCAGGCAAGTGCGGTTAATGTTTCTAGCAAAATTAAGGAATAAATGATTATCACTGTTCCGGTTATTATTAGGAAAACACGTACCCATCTATCATCTCCTGTCCTTGAGAAAGCAAAGGTAAACATTTTACTTATAGCCAAGAGGAACAGAGCCAATGCTATTATAGACAATCCAAGGGAAAGAAGGATATACCCTGCCTCAACAAGTCCAGTTCCATTGGTACTGTTCATTCCAATTACTCTAAGAAGATCTCCAATCCATGCCAGGAAAATTCCAAGGGCAATAGTTGCGATTATTATAGTCGTATTTGCTATCAGATTCTCAAGGTTGCGTCTTTGCCATATTGCCTGTTCAGAACTCTGCGGTTCCATATTCTGAGGGCCACTTCCTGATGTCATCATTATCTTTTATATATTGTCATGCCTATATTAAATCCTTTTTGTATACTGATAATTGAAATTTACTTTCTATGTGGGTCTCATTTCATTGATTCCTCGTGGTTTATCAACTTTATAAACTTTAATGTTTAAGATGAATTATATACTACAAACTTAATGAAATCCGTAACGGAAATCAGGATGATGGAGTTCTTCATTTTTAAATTTCTTTTCTTGCACTAATCTGTAATATACCTTTCCAAATATTCGTTTACAACTATTTATTGCATATGAGGGGCGATGATTAGTTTTATAATATTTCCCTTCTTGAGTATTTTTGGGTCTGCATTATTTGGCGAATATCTGGATAAACGGAACAGAAAGAAATTATTTCTTTCAACCATGCCAATCTGGTTAACCTCTGTAATGGTAATTTTACTGCTGAATTTATTATCGGTTATTAGTGAATATATAGCAGTTGTATCAATGTTATATTCCTCAGAAATCATAGCGGTGCCATTCTGGCATATTTTTCTCCTTTCATGAATGCCATTTCATTAAATTCTTCTAAGGTCAGGTGGAACTCAGTTTCAGAAATTGCAAGTCAAGCAACTAATATGTTGGGAGGCATTTTTGTCATGATCATTGCAAGCATGATTGATTTCTATACTGTAACAATGTTTTATGTTCTCCTTCTGAGTGCTGCCACATACATCCTATTAACAATGGAATAAAATCATGTAAAAATCAAGAACAGAATTGATCATAGAAGTGATGCTGTTGAGCTGGCCAGAACTGTTAAATTTTTCGTTCAAACAAAGGGTCATTGATGGTCACTTTCTTAATCTCATTTCCCATTCTGATCACATCTTATGCTAATTTATTAAAGCGAATAATGATAGTGTCTTTATTTCATGGTGGAGTTAGGTCTATTGCTATTTCAGAATCAGTTTATAGTTTCGGCAGGGTGATCATGAGTTTATTCATGTACTTGAATCTTAAGGCTGCAAGATTATATAACTCGCCAGCTCTGTCACGAGCGTTCTTGTTGAGAGTCAGTCATATAATTAGTAGTTTTAAAAATGATATAAATTTCTTAACTATATGCGTTGATCATTGCATATCAAAAAAGAAGGTTTCATGAAACATGTTTTAAATATAATATAAACCGTTCAACTTAAAGACTGATTTTTGAAAGTATAAAATTCGGACATTGTATTGTTGCCTAAAATAGGATAATATTAATCTAGCAAAGTAATAATAGGACGAAGGGGTGACCAAATCTATAACTGCCAATGGAAAAGTACCTTCGAAAAGCTATAGATTGCTCTTTAACGTTATTGTAGGAACCATTGTTATGTTTACCACAATTATATTGGCAATACTAATATTCACTGTAGTCCCATTAATATCGGATACATCAATATTCAAAATTTTCTCCAATCAGGATTCAGAATGGCCGTACTATGTTACAGCAGTGGCGCTACTTTTCTCCCTTCTCATCTTATCTTCACTTTACGTGAGGAGAAATTTACATGAACTATCTGAATCAATTGATAAATTCATAAATAAAAGCGATCTAACATCATATGAATCCATAACTTCAAAAGATGAAGATTTCCTTAACTATCTGGACGAAGGTGAGAAGAGAATATATCTATTGCTAAAGGACTCTGGAGGATCACTTCTTCAAAAGGATCTAATTGGTGTAAATGGCTATTCAGCAGCGACCATTTCAAGAATACTTGATAAACTTGAAAGAAAGGGACTGATAGAGAAAATAAGGTTTGGATCCACTAATAAAATCATATTGAAATCAAATTTTAAATGATTTTTCATGAAATTTCATCACTTTTCATCACTTTTCAACATAGGTTTATACCCCCTTTCATGATAATAATATTTGGTGATTTGATTGAGAAAAGATACCAATATTTATGAGATGTTTAAGATTTTCCTAGGGATATTGCTAATATTTTTAGCAGTGGCTGTAATAATAGCGGCACTATTTTCCTACAGATTTGGAGGTTATAGATTTGGAATGATGTATGCATATCCAGCAATGTGGCTTCTGGGTCCACTGTTCATGGTCTTATCCCTGATATTACTATTCCTCTTCATATACTGGGTAATCAATGCAGTGGCAGCACACGAGGATAATTACACTAACATGAACGATAAGGAATATAAGGAAGCTTTGGAGATTCTGAATTTAAGATATGCAAAGGGGGAAATTACACAAGAACAATATGTGAAAATGAAGGAAGACATACTCAGGAAGTGAATTGAATGAGTTTTTCCTCCAAATTTCTTATTTTATCAGCTTTGATCGTTCTAATCCTTGCAGCATTCAGCATTAATGAATATGATTATTCCTCCCAAATTGGTCACGGTATGGTAATCAATGAGGAGCAGTTAAGCCAATTTAAATATGAAAGTAATGGGTTAATTGTCAACAAAGTATCTAATACTATCTACATAAATAATAGCTCTGTTCTGTTGATAGAGCAATCTCCTGGTATGGGTAAAATGAATTCCACATTCGAAGAGTATTTCATGATAAACGGTATGATTAATCCCACGATAATCGCCAAAGATGGTATTAGAATAAAATTAGTGATTGTTAATATGGATAACATGGAACACAATTTAGCGATTATTAATCAGCCTCCACCATATCCTTATATGATCATGGGTGGTGGAATGATGGGTTCATCGGTAAAATTCCTCCTCTATTCAAATTACCTCCCACCGTATAGTGGTGGAACTAACTATCCAGCTCTAATAATTAATTTCGATGCCAATCAGATGGGTACATACTGGTATCTATGCACATATCCCGGGCACGCACAAGAAGGAATGTACGGCAAAATAGTAATCGATTAGGATATACGTTTTGATTTCAACAACTATTTTTGAATTTTTGAAATTAATTCATATCATATATCCTGTAATTGAATTAATAATGTGCTTCGATCGATTAATATAATTAAGTAATTACATATATGATCAATTATTCTCATCGAGTTAATATATAATTGTCATTATTACTTATTAAGTTAAATCAATTGCATTACTATCATTATCAGAACAATAACATTCCTATAATTTAGTATCCTGCGATAATAATCTTGTAATCTCCAAATAAACCTTTTTTCCTTCCTCCGTGATTTCATATATAAGTCTTGGACCTCTAAGTGTTAAAACTTCCTTTCCTTTTATTAATCCATCTTCCTCTAATAGATCAAGGTGATTCTTCATACTACCCTTGCTTATACCCATGACTTCAACCAGATTTGAAAATGTCATTGTTTTATTAAGTGAGAGCATAAGTAAAATTGTCAGTCTGGTGGTAGATCTGAGGGATTTTCTTACATTAATCTCATTGATAATTTCCGAAATTCTGGGTTCCTTTGAATTATTCGGTATTCCTATATCATCCTTATCCATCGGTACTTCCTCCGTAAGCTCTGTAGCTAAGAAGGGATGAAAAGATCCAGAATATTCCTGTTACAGTCCATGATATTGATATTATGGTAAAAATCAAGCTGTAATCCTTTTGGAAAAGTATGGCCGAAAGGATTGAAATACCAACGGAAATACCGAATGAGAAGCCTGATAGATAACCCTCAATAGGCAACCTTGAATATGAAATGATTATGCCCTTGATTATATAATAGTCAATTATGAGAAGCATTACATCGAGGGCTAAATAAGTAAACAGTGAATATAACCCAGTTTTGTTCGTAAGTGAGAAATATGATATAAGACTCCCGAGAATAAAGAATGTCAGATAAAAGGGAACTATGAATCCCCAGGTGTTTAGCGGTATAGCCCTTCTTATGATCTTAATCCTGAATTGATTGAATCTAACGATGGGTTTAAAAATTGATTTTGTCAGTATCAGACCCAAAATGGTCAAAGCGATACTTTCAGCGGGATAAAGAACGTAGGTGATCCATCCATGAATCGAATAATAAATTGCTACTGGAATCCAGGAATACAGTATAAAAATTGTGCCCCAAACTAAGAAATATTTGGAATATAAGAGCTTTAAATACCTCTGTTCCTTGGCTTCGAATAAATCTAAAACCATGGTTAAGTCTGTGTATGATTCATCCTGATTTGTCATGTCATCCTTGCCTCTTCTATGTAGCTCCCCTTTATATTTTTAATAGTGAATATTGCTAGCAACATCAAGATTATGGTCCATATGAAAATTGAGAGGATTGCTAGATTAAGTTTTATAGGTTCTGAGTATGGATTCACCAGAACGGAGGTAGGTGTCTTCGAATCGAAGCTGTAAACGTATAAATACTCAAGAGGAGTAATAAAATTTCCGTACATAATATTACTTGGAAGCTTAGAATATAGAGCAGTGTATCCGAATCCCATTCCAAGGAATAGCGAAATGAATGATATGAAATTGATATTTCTCAGACCTAGCCAGTTATTGAATACTATAACAAGAGTAGCGGCCATGGAATAGAAAATAATACCAGAAATGAAAAAAAGGACTATTGAATAGGCAATAAGATTCGGAAGTTCGAAAATATGGAATTTAATATAGAAAAATATCCCAGTTATCAACATAAGAATGCTACCAAGAATAACGAATGCTACTCCTGCAGAAGCCATGGTTTCAAGGTAGTATCTTAAGGGAGACATCTTAGAGTTCCTGAACAGATATGCTAATGAATTGCTTGAAAAATATATTGAATAGGACATAGTTACTCCTATTGCTGATACGGAAATTATTGAATCCAGTGCAAACCAGACTCCTGCGTACTCGTGAAGCATGTTCTTTGGTATCGAGTAATCAGAAGCAAAAACAAATACACCCATGAATAACCAGAACACAACAAAACTTATGCCCCACAGCCAGATAGGTCTGGATTTCAATATACTCCTAAGGTTTGGTGTAAATATCATTTTATTCCCCTCCTAGTATTTCTTCAATGCTAGAGAACGAACTCAAAGGAAAATCGCCTGAATCCAGACTTAGGTAGTATTTCGAAAATCCACCTTGAATTTCTGCGATATAATTGCCCTTCCCCTCCCTGGAGATGAACAGTCTATCGAAGATGGAGGGATCAAATCCTCCATATATTTTGCCAGAAATCATTATGAAAAATCGGTTAGGCCTTAACTTTTTCAGAAGCTTAAGATCATGGGTTACCAATAGGTATCTCTTGGAAACAAATTGTTCTATAAGTCTTTCCGCCAGTTCTCTTCTGGAAGGATCCAAATTTTCTGTTGGTTCGTCAATTAGAATATAATCTGCATTCAGGGAGTATGCCATCGCCAGTCCAAATATCTTTGTTTCTCCGGTGCTTAATTTATATATTTTTGTATCTAAGATTCTTGTCATTTTAAAGGTTTCGATTATATTTTTGAATTGATTATAATCGCCTCCGATCATATTGATATATAGCTTGGAGATGTTATTTACTGAATCATTGTAAAGTCTGTACACCAAGTCAAGATTGGTAGCGAAATTGCATTTCTTTCCTTCAAAATAACATTTTATCTCGCCATTATATTTGATTATCCCTAGTATTGCCTTAAGCAATGTTGTCTTACCTGAGCCATTTGGTCCAATGATAACATTTTTTGGATCCTCAAAATTGATGCTCAAATTAGATAAAATGTATTGATTCTTCTTCCGACTCTTACTTACAGTTAAATTCTCAACCCTGATCATGATTAGCAAATGATTTTATTGAATATTAACTGCTAAATAAGTTCAAAATTTGAACTAGTGATAATCAAAAATAGAATTATGGATTGAGAATGCGGCATAAATTATGTAGGTTCGCTTATTCAATAAATCAAATAATGATACTGGACTTATTTGATCTACGTAAATATATTACGGCTAGATGTAATATTGAAAACCTCATCCATAAATTAGTTCGAAATTAGGTATAATATAAATAAAATCACATAATTACTGAATGATTGATATGAAGTGGATTACTAGGGAAAAAGCAAAGGTGGATAGAATTGCCTGCCCCTGGCTAATTTCAAGATTTATAGATAAGTCTCCTGAATTTTTATTTGTTCCTGAAGATAAAGTCTTATCCATTGCCAAGGATAAAGGTGCAATACCATTCGATGTTAAAGGTGCAGAATTAACGCACTACATTGAAAATGGTTATGAATATGTCAGCTTTGATGCATTTATCAGAAAGTACGGTTTAACTGATCCTGTATTGTTGGAGCTAGCGAAAATAGTTAGGGGCGCTGATGCAGAAATACCGGACCCACCACCGGAATCTCCTGGATTGAAGGCAGCTGCTGAAGGTTTCAGGAGAATAGCCAAGGATGATTATGAGAATATGAAATTACAATTCCCCTTATATGATGCGCTCTACTCATACTGTAAATACAAGATTGAGAACAAGAAATAGAGCTCAATCAATAAAGAAAAACTGTTAGAAATAAATAGTATTATCTTAGTAATGACAATTAATTTATTAGTTTATGTTTGTAAATAATTATCCATTACTTATCGATAATTTATTTCAACATTTTGCATCAATATCCTGGAATTTAAATCGATTCTATGGCATCTCTTAAAAAGTTGGATTACAGGCATCAATAGAATGTGAAATAGACCATTGCTACTTTGATATGAAAGAAATGAAAAATAGCATATTTTAAAGAATGATAATATAATAATGGAACTATCATATGAACGCCTAAAGATTATATGATGCAATTAGGGATAATTAAGGATACACATAGCCTAAATTACGTCAATAATGATATTGCATTATCTTAATAACGAAAATTCCTTAACTAATATTAGACACAAATATGC
>ERZ1669247.640-NODE-640-length-10555-cov-3.980762_pt1 | contig 10555 bp, 7 predicted proteins | sample MGYA00579297_ERZ1669247 | MGnify/ENA primary metagenome ERZ1669247 (study PRJEB41166, sample SAMN08046056) | hot springs metagenome | biome: hot spring; feature: acid hot spring; material: thermophilic sediment; isolation source: thermophilic sediment from acid hot...
GTGACAATATGAATGTCAAGCTTCGCCCTTTAGGGTGGGGTTAGTTTTAAGTTTTGAAGTGCCTTAGGTGTTGGGCGTGGGGACACACCACTAGTTACACAGCCCCGCAAAGGGCATCCCTAAGTCCCAAGGATCTGGGAGCCCAGTGAGGGGTAGGGGTAATTGGCTTAAGGCCAAGCCCCATAGCCCACCACTGAACAAGCAGAGCAATGAAACAATGAGAATGAAGATGATAAACTACCCAAAGAAAAACCACACCCATCAAGACGAGGAGGAGGTCAGTTAGGGAATAATGGGGAGAGTTAGGATTCCTGCCTTCACTTAGGGCGTTGAAGCTTAATCACATTGCTCCTCACTTTACTGTCCTCTGAGCTTTTAATTAACGCTTCCAGTAGTGTATCGTCCTGTGTTGCTAATATAACCTGCTTAATCATACCCTCACTTATGGCCTTTGTAATGGTTTCGGAGAAGGCCCTCTTAGCGTTAACATCAACGTAGGGGATTGGTTCATCCATAAGTATGAAGCCTAAGTTATGCTGCATTAGCCTATACACTGCTAGTACGAATGATTGAGCTAATGTTAATCTCTGCCCATCACTAAGCCTTGATACTGGAACATCCCTGCCTCCCCTGAGCGCGTAAAGTACGTAATCGCTTCCCTTACCTTTCCTATGCTGAAGTTTAACTGTTATTCCCTCTAAGTCGCTGTACGGGTATAGCTGCTTAAATAAGTCAATAACCTTTGATTGAATTATGTTAACTACGTCACCCCTAACCTTGCCTTGAACTTCATTAAGCCTATTGAGTATGCGTTGGAACCTACCGTTAATCTCCTCAAGTTCCTTAATTTCACTGAGAGTCTTCTCAACATCAATGTTCTCGTGGCTTATCCTCGATAATACGGTGTCCAACTGCATGTATTCTGAGGTTGCTTCCTCGAGCCTCCTCCTTAATTCATCCATACGCTTCTCCATATCCCTTAAGGCCTCGTCAATGCTCACTACCTCATCAAGGTTTATGCCGCTTCCCTTAAGCTCATTAAGTAGGCTGTTCTCCTCAAGCCTCAAGGCATCCCTCTCCTTAATCTTCCTGTAGATTAAGTACCTCCTCTCAGCCTCCTCAAGCCTCTTGTGGGCCAGCTCAATGATGCTCCTGAAGTCCTTAATCCTCTTCTCAAGATCAGCCATAGCCCTCTCCAGCTTCTGAAGCTTATCGAGGTATTGGTTCAACTGAGCCTTATACTCATCAACCTTACTCAGTAATTCCTGGTACTGAACGTACTGCGCATACAACCCCTCCATCTCCACTGCAACCCTCTCGAGTTCATTAACCCTACTCTTAACGTCAATAATCCTTAATTCACTTAACTCCCTCTGCAGATTATTGGCCCTATCCTTAAGTTCACTGAGCCTATCCCGCGTTACCTTAAAGCCGTGGACTGGGCATGTTGCCTCACCGTGTAGTTCAATCTCCCTTATCAAGTAGTTAAGAATCTCAAGGGCTGAGGCCTTAACCTTAACCACGGTCTCTATTTCATTATACTCACTTCTAGCGGATTCTAACTCAGCCTTAACCTTACCTAAATCACCATACTTCTTAACGTACTCGGCATACTGCTTGGCCGCATCCTCAATAACGCTGAGCCTCTCCATTAGTGAACTTAACTCCCCCCTAGTCCTATCTATTAGCCTGCCTAAATCATCCCTACTCCTCCTCATAACCTCCAACTCCTCCTCAAGTTCCTTAACCTTACCCTCCAGGGCGTTAACCCCACTGTAGCTTAACTCCAGTAGCTCATCAATGGTGTTAGCCTTCTCAAGCCTTTCACTTAATTCCTGAAGCATCACTGATTCAAGCCTTGGAATCAACATGCGTCTAATCACCTCTAGGCTACCCTTAATCAATACCTCACCATACTCCTCACCCTTAACGTTCCTCAACTCCTCCTCAAGCTGCCTCAACCGCTCCCTAACATACAGGTACCTGGTGTACTGTTCCTCAACCCTCTTAATTGCCTCAACGTACCTTGACCTCCTATTGGCTAACTCAACGTAGGCTGATGAAATGGCCTTAACCTGCTCCCTAATGCCCTCTATCTCAGTGGCTAAGCTACTCCTCTTATCTAGGGCTGCCTTAATTGAGCCGTATTTCCGTAGTAGATCCTCAGCCTCCCTTATACTGGCTAACCTCTGCTTCCTAACGTCTATGGCCTCGCTAACCTGCCTAACCGGTAATACGCTGCCCAAGACCTCGAGGAACTCTAACCCGAATAGCCTATCTATAGCCAGTGTCCTCCTCCTAACCGGCCCATAGACTAGGTCCTCAAGGGTCTTGTGGCTAACCAGTATGAACCTCTCGAAATCATCATCATCAACCCCCAGCAGGGTGATTAAGTAATCATCGGTTGATTGATTACCATTAAGGGTTAAGGTCTGGTATGTTGAGTTACCCTTACGCATCAGCCTCCTCACTATCAGATTACCACCTAGCCTTAGAGCTACAGTAGCCTCGTTAGAGTCCTCGTTAATTAAGTCACTTAACCTAGCCACCCTCTCCCTGGCCTCTAATTGATTACCGTATAGGGCGAACTCAATGGCTTGAATTATGCTTGACTTACCTGAACCTATTGGCCCGTGAATCACGTTTAAGCCTTCGATGAAATTGAACGTAACCCTACCCTTAAATACCCTAAATCCCTCCAACTCCACTGAATCTATTGTTAAACGACTACTCATAACTTAATCCCGTATTTACTAAGCATAGTGTTTAACTCTTCCCTAACCCCCTTAACGCCCCTTTCCCTATACGCCTTATATAGGCTTAACACCAGTTCAGAGTCCTCACTGAACTCCCTCCTTATTAATTCAACAATAGTCTCACTGGATTTAGCACTCATTTCGCTTTTCAGAATCGCTTAAGTTATTATTAAGGTTTTGCACCTTCCCCGCATGATCATCAATGTGAAAACACCTCATGGATCCCAATGGGTCAGCATGATTTAGACCAATAATGTTGGGTAAACGTTTAGGTAAAGTGGGTTAACGCGTCACGTGGTTTGTTTAAGTATCTTTGATGCTACGTCAGGTGCTAATTCCCTTATCTTATCCTTAAACTTATCCAGGAACTCCTCATCCTCCTTCTTATTCCTCAGTTCATCTGGGAGAAGTATAGGTATCTCATCCTTTATCGGGTACCATCTGCCGCACGTTGGGCAGTATAGTATGCCGTTAACAACCTCATGCTTAATGCACTCACCGCAGGGGGCTTCCTGGCTTGGGTTACTCATGTCCTTAATGTTCATTCTCCTGAAGGAGCAGTATAATTCACAGAAGGGTACCCTACCACTGTATGTTCTTTCAGGGTAAGTCTTCTCTTCAAATACTACTAGCGTTAGTGGAAACGTTTTATCATATGGGCACGCTAAAATATCCATTAGCCTATATTTCATCAGCAGGTGCTGTATCGTGAACTTAAAAATATTACTCCACGCAAACAATGATTAACTTGTTGCAGTTGCCTTACACTAAATGACTTGGCTTCATGATTCTTCATTCATACCGTGGAAACTTTTATAAGGGGTTATGCACATTGTTAGCAGTAATAATGCATAATGATGTATTAAGCATGCTTCATCCCATGGTTAAGGAATTAGTGGTTAAGAGGGGTTTCAGGGAATTAACGGAACCCCAGCTTAAGGCAATTCCAGTTATATTGAGCGGTAGGAACACTCTATTAATAGCCCCAACTGGTAGTGGTAAAACTGAGGCTGCGCTACTGCCTGTCTTATCAATGTTCCTAAGTATGCCGCAGGATAAGCCAAGGGGCATTTACATACTCTACATAACCCCCCTCAGGGCCCTTAACAGGGACTTACTGAGGAGGATTGAGTGGTGGGCTAGTGGGGTTGGGTTAACTGTGGCTGTTAGGCATGGTGACACTGATAAGAATGAGAGGGCTAGGCAGAGTAGGAACCCGCCTCAACTACTCATAACCACCCCTGAGACTCTTCAAATACTCTTCATTGGTAGTAGGCTTAGGGAACACATATCTAAGGTTAAGTGGGTTATTGTTGATGAGGTTCATGAATTAGTCGAGGACAAGAGGGGGAGTCAATTATCCATCGGCCTCCAGAAGCTTAAGGCCCTAGCTGGGAAATTCCAGGTAATTGGCTTATCAGCATCAGTGGGTTCCCCTAATGAGGTGGCTAGGTTCCTAGTGGGCAATGATGAGGATTGCGAGGTAATTAACCTATCCTTCACTAGGAATTACCAATTCGATGTAGTTAACCCAGCCGCATCACTGAGCAGCGCTGACATTAATGAACTCAAGGCTAGGTACATGATGGTGAATGGGGTTAATGTTGATGAGCTCTTTCACAATGATGCATTAGCAAGGTTACTGTACGTCATGAGGTTGATTGATGATGCTGATAAGTCATCCATAGTGTTCGTTAATACTAGGTCAATGGCTGAGTTACTGACCTCAAGGATCCTCATGATTAACCCAACCTACCCAGTATCAATACACCATAGCTCATTATCAAGGGTTAATAGGCTTAACACTGAGGAGATGCTTAGGGGTGGTAGGCTTAAGGCTGTTGTAGCTACCTCAAGCCTGGAGTTGGGTATTGACATTGGTCACGTTGACCAGGTTATTCAATACGTTTCACCACATCAAGTAACCAGGCTTGTTCAAAGGGTTGGGAGGAGTGGGCATAGGCTTGATAAGGTGCCTAGGGGCATTATAATAACGGAGGACATTAACGACACCTTGGAGGCGGTGGCCATAATCAATAGGGCTAGGGCAGGTTGGCTTGAACCAACCAAGCCCCCTGAGAAGCCTTATGACGTTCTATTTAATCAGGTAGTGTCACTAATACTCATGAAGCCCAGGTGGACTGTTGATGAAATATTCAACATAGTTAAAGGCGCCTACCCCTACAGGAACTTAACTAGGGATGAATTAATCGCTGTGCTTAGGTTCATGAGTGAGGGCCTTAGGCCTAGGCTCATCTACTTCATTGAGGATGAGGGTGTTGTTCTAAAGCCAAGGAACCCCAGGTCAAGGATTGAGCTTAGGGAATACTTCTTCAGTAACTTATCAATGATACCTGAGGAGAAGCAGTACCTGGTAACTAGGGTTGATACAGGTGAGGCGGTTGGTGTACTTGATGAAGCGTTCATGGCTGAGTACGGGGAGCCAGGAATAAAGTTCGTCTTCAGGGGTAACGTGTGGATTCTTAGGTCAATTAAGGATGATATAATATACGTTGAGCCAGCGAAGGACCCGGTGGGCGCCATACCATCATGGATTGGGGAGGAGATACCTGTCCCCTTTGAGATTGCCCAGGACGTCGGTAGGTTAAAGAAGACCATAATGAGTGAGTTAAGGAACGGCACTAGTGAGGATGCTTTAATTAGTAGGTTAACTAAGGAGTTAGGCGTATCTAGGCGTACAGTCAAGTACATAGTGTCGACCATTAAGGAACAGTTGAAGTACGGCTTTGTGCCAACTGATGACTCAATAATTATTGAGAGGGTGGGTGAATTAGTGGTTATACACGCCAGCTTCGGTACATTGGTCAACAGGACCTTATCAAGACTATTAGCCAGCTACATGACGCATGCCCTCGGTTTACCGGTGAGGGTTCAACAGGACCCATACGCAATAATACTTCAATTACCCGGCAAGGTTGAGTCAAGCATCATAATTGAGTCACTGAACGCGTTAGCTAACTTAAACATGAGTGAGTTCCTCCAGTACGTTAAGAGGATAGCCCTTGAGACTGGCTTATTCAAGAGGAAGATAGTTCACGTGGCTAGGAGGTTTAATGTAATTAAGAGTGATAAGTCAGTCTCAGACATTAGCTTAACAAACCTAATACAGGCCCTTGAGGATACGCCAGTCTACGTTGAGGCTTTAAGGGAATTCATAACAAGTGACCTTGATGTTGATGGGGCAGTGAGGGTTCTTAAGTCAATTCTAGATGGGTCAATTAAAGTAACTGTAATTGAGGGAAGCGAGTTCAGTCCAATGGCTAGGGAGATACTCAGTAAGGCGAGTAGTAGGCTTGAGGTGATTGCCCCTGAGAGGCTGGATAGGTTAATAATAGAGAGCGTGAAGGCTAGGCTACTTAATGAACCATTAACCCTAGCATGCCTTGAATGCGGTAACGTCTACATTGGTAGGGTTAAGGACTTGATTAAGGACTTAAAATGCCCCAGGTGCGGTTCAGTTAAGTTGACTGCATCAAAGATGGAGCCTGATAAGGTTACGGCAATAGTTAAGAGGGGTAATGGTGATGACTATGAGAGACTGGTGAAGGCAAGTGAATTAGTTACTAAGTATGGTTGGAGGGGGTTAATGGCCATAGCCAGTAGGATAAGCCTACGTAGGGCTGAGGAATTCCTATCATCAGATGGGTCGGAGGACTTCAATGACTTCATAACTAAGCTCTACAATGCCGAGAAGGAGGAGGTTAAGCAGAGGTTCTTCACTTAACCAGCCTTAGTAATATTAAGGTAGGCTAAACCATTCATTACAAGTGAACTACTCCACGTACATGACGGTGGTGGGTTCGGTAACGTGCCCCAGTTAGGGTTAATTAACGTGACTGGGGTTGAGGAGTTGATGCAGTTTAAGGCATCTATCACAACAGGCTGCTGGGATGATAATACCGCTAATCCATTTTTCCTAAAACTAAGGCTAATGCTGCTTGAGGATAATTTAACGGTAATGTTGAGGAATAACCCCACATCACCGTTACTTAAGTAACCTGGATACAGTGTAATAGTGTAGTATAGTGAAATCCCCTGACCAGGTAAAGTTGCTGTTGGTAGCGTTAACTGGTATTGGAATGAACCAGTGACTTGGCTTAGGGACGCTAGGGCAACGGCCGTTTGAAACTCATGAATGATAGCATTATATATTAGTGACTCCAGGTAAGATGCAACGTTAAGCATGTTGTAGGTTATGTAGTAATTAACGGAGTAGTACATTAATCCCGCAATGGTGATTAAGGCAACCGTTATTATGACGTAACCTATTACATCCATAGCATCACCTGTAGGTCACAGTCATGTTAATCACAATAATGTCAATACTGTTAAGATTACTGACAGTAATTAATCCACCTAAGCCACCGCCGCAGAGTCCACTTACCGTTACTGATGAGCCACTTGGCAGTGAGACTATTGTGGACTTAACGCTAGTTACGTTAATTATTAAAGTACCCCTAGAGCTTAAGGATGGGTTAACCACCGTATTAAACACTGGAACGTAAACGTAGGCGGTTGGTTGATTCTCAACAATCATAACCCTTGGGAAGACGACTAGGTAAGTGCCATAATTCACATTAAGAACCTTACCGTAGCCGAATTGAACTATTGACACTAGTGGTGCAGCTGAATTATTAACAATAGGGTTGTCAATGGTGGTGCTTGGTAACCCATTACCATAACCACCCCTAATTACATTAATGAAGTTAACTGGGTATGATAATAAGCCGGGTGGAATACCGTAGACAACAGCGCCGCTGGTGAAGTTACCGTAACCCTTAATTGTGTAATTACAGTACCTATTAATCAAGTTGAATGAACCATAACCAGTCGATGGTACTGGGTACACAAGCACTGTCCCGGGGACATACATTGACGCCTCAACATCATCTGCAACATTCGTTAGGAAGGATTCAACCTGGGACAATGCTGCTGACGCAGCAGCCCTATTGAAATTACCCATCGCGTACATTAGGAAGACTGATGATATGGCTAAGACAGCAGCAATTAATATAACAGTCCCAATGATGTTAGATTGACCAACCCTAGGCATTAGCCACCACTCACCTCCTGTATCTCTAGGGCAATTAAATAATATGTCCCATTAGGCAACGTAATAACAGTGAATGCGCCGGCCGTTGGAGTGAACGGTAGCCCAGGAATACTGTAGGCGTAATTCCGTGGAATAACATTACTAGTTATCGCATAGTTGAAGTAAGTCCCCGTAACTACAGCTGAAGTGGCCTGCGGTGTAGTGGTTAAATCATAAATCTTCACTGTAGAATTATAGGCGTAATTCACACCGGGTTGAGATGGGGAACTTAATGTTAAGGTTACCCCAGTAATTGTAATTGATGCAGAGGCTACACCATTGTATGTGAGGGGTAGGCATTGCGATTGGTATAGGCCGCTTATTAGCTTATGGGTCATTGAGACGTAATCATAGATGTCTACCGATTCCTTTAATGTAAAGTACAATGAGTAACCATTACTACATACCCCTGGGTTAACCACAGGCTGTAGGGTTACCATGAATAAGTACACGTATTGCCCATTGCCACTGTAAACGGATTGGCCATTAACGTATAATGAATAATTAACCGTTCCATTGATATAATACGTTAAGCTTAATACGACAGGTATGGGAACCGTATAGCTACTTGACCCATTATACACTGTAACCAGGTAATTTAAGCCTATGCTTAATGTTGACCCAGGTATTACACTTATCAATTGCCCAATTAAGGTTGTGTATATTCCCGTGTTTAATGGGTTAATTAACCTGCATGATGCTGATGATGATTGAGGAACATTAAATGTAAGTACATTACTTGATAATGAGTAGTAACCAGCGCATACGACTGTGTACCCATTAAACCACCAGTACTGGTTTAAGCCGTATTGGCTAGTAAGCACGTTTACTCCATTATTGTAGCTGGTTACTGGTAAATTAAGCGCATTAGCCATGAATGAACTTAAACCACCGTAGGGTGGACAGTAGGGGTTACTGCAGTATTGGCCTAGTACTGGGTTATATGGGACAGAACCATTCCTTGAGACAATGATTGATAATGTACTTGACTTAGCGTTCACCCAGATTAAGGCATCCCCAGTAACGTAATTATAACTCATTAACCACCAGTTAACCGGTTTACCACTACTGTCTACCATGAATACGTTAGCCATAGGTACGCTGGTGTTTATCCTATAGCTGAGGGGTAGGCCCTGATTAATTAGGAGGACTGGTAGGTCAATTAAGGCGTAACCACCGTATGTACTTGGGCTTGGTACTAGGGTTATGTTTAAGGCTACGTAACTGCGCGTAACCTTGTATGAGCTTATGGTTAAGGCTTTGTAAAGGGGTTCAAGCCCAATGAACCAATTATACTGAGGCCCAATTATGGCGGATGCCAGTGAATGTATAACACTCCAATTACCCTTACTGAGGGCATTTATGAATAATGGGTTAGTGACCAGAGTGTACAATGAATTGTAGGCATACTGGCTGACGCTAACCTGAACCTGACTCCTAAGCGGCGTGAGGGGTGACTTAAAGAGCAGGGGAAGCATTGAGAGGAGCACAATTATCACTATTACTGCTGCTAAGGCCTCAATTAACCTGGCTTGACCCCTCATTAACATAATTGACCACCACCATTACCATAGTAAACATACCCCACACCAGGGGTATAATACAGTAGTAGTGCAAAGTTATTACCGCAGTTGGTGATTGTCGTATTAATGTAGGTTATTGGTAGTGTTTGACTAGGTAGATACTTGAAGCTAATTATAAGGCCTGGATTAAGATTAGATGATGGTGCTGTCTCATCAAGGGCGAGGTATCCCGGGGGAACATTATAAATCGCCTCATTAAATGAATATAACTTAAGTGAACTAACTATGCTAGGGTATATGTTCACGTTTAATGAAGGATACACATTAACCAAGTATATTGTTGTTAAAAAACCATAGTTAATCATTACTGATGTACCCTCATATATTGTTAAGACAGTTGGCACCCCTCCATTCCATAAATATGCAATGTTTGTTAGGGAACCGGTAGCCGTATTGTAGACTTGAATATAGTAACCCACCATAGATGTTGATGAGTAGCCACGTGGTACGTAACCACCATACTTTACTCCATATATTCTTAATGCGCTTGGGTTCCATGGATTAATCACTAGTGATATTCCTGAATAATTAACTAGGATAAGTAATTGACTATAAGGATACCCAATAATACTAGGGTTCACATTACTTAAATTAACCTCATACATTATTGCGTTTGAGGTTATGTTGCACGTAATGTAACTAATGTTAAGTGTCCTTAAGCCAACGCCAGGCTTAACATAGGCTAAACTAAGTGTTGAACCCAATGCTGGGGCATTATTTAGGCTAACAGCTATTATTGGGTTAACTATAAGGGTGTAGTTCTGCCTAAGCCTAACTGTGACTTGCATTATCCTTGAATTGGTTAGGTTAAGGACCGTGACCCATGAACCCAGTGGTGAATTTGTATAACTATCTAGGCCATATAACTCATACGCATACTCATTAAAGGTTCTTGAAAATACGCTATGCCATGAAGGTAAGCTTATTGTTAAACTCCTTAGGAATGAACCATTAATGTAGAAATTAGCAGTAGCCGTGGGGTTACTTGAGAATGGGCCCCCACTAATGCTCCTTACTTGGATGGTAACATTAATTGCATTCAATGGTAATGATAACTTAACGGATTGACTTGTGCTGTTAATTATATTAGAACCAGCGTATAC
>ERZ1669247.644-NODE-644-length-10506-cov-3.214334_pt1 | contig 10506 bp, 11 predicted proteins | sample MGYA00579297_ERZ1669247 | MGnify/ENA primary metagenome ERZ1669247 (study PRJEB41166, sample SAMN08046056) | hot springs metagenome | biome: hot spring; feature: acid hot spring; material: thermophilic sediment; isolation source: thermophilic sediment from acid...
GTGCGGGGACGGTAGTGCACGAATTTCGCACGTTTATCGAAAAAGGCCGTGTCGTACTCGTCCGCCTCGATGACGAAAAAGGGCCCCTGGCCGAGGCGCCCGGATTCGGAAAAGTTCTTGGGCGCCCCACCGATGAGGAACCCCGGCGCGAGACCCGCGTGCTCCAGGATCCAGGCGAGCATGGCGGTGGTCGTGGTCTTGCCGTGGGTTCCGGCAACGGCCAGGACCCAGCGCCCGGCCAGCAGCTCCCGCGTCAACCAGGCCGGGCCGGAGTCGTAGGGAATCCCCTCCGCCAGTACGGCTTCCACAGTGGGATTGCCGCGGGACAAGGCGTTGCCGATCAAGACCAGATCCGGCCGTGGGGATGGCAACTCGGAGTCGTAACCCAGCGTCATCTCGATACCGGCCTCAGCCAGCAGCTCGCTCATGGGCGGGTAGATGGCGGCATCCACCCCCGTCACCCGGTGTCCCGCCGCCTGGGCAATCCGCGCCAGACTGCCCATGAAGGTGCCGCAGATCCCGAGGATGTGGATGTGCATGGCTAGTGCATGGTACCGAGGCGGGGCGATTCCAGGCGCTGGTCGAAAAGACGGTTGGCCAGGTCGTAGAGAGCGTTGAAACGCTCCTGGATCTCCTGATACTGACTACGCAGCTCGGCCTCCGCGGCGAGCACGGGGTGGTCTTCCAGGGCGCGACTCAAGAAATCCCGGGCCATGCCGAGCCGCTCCAATACCTCAAAGTAGGCCCAGGCATCGGGGGGCTGGGCGTTGGCCGAGCTGACTTCCTGCTGATAATACCAGACCAAGGCGGCGCGGGTGACGGCGCGGGCTGCCGTGGACTCCTCCAGATCCACCATCTGCCACTCGAGGCTGACCGTATCCTGCCAGTCGAGATAGCAGCGCCAGCGGCCGCCGTGCTCATCCACCACGTGCTCCAGACGCACACCCACACCCTGATCGGCCAAGCGGGCGATGAGCCGCTCCGCTTCCTCCCAGTCTTCGGCGTAGGCTGGCGGCTCGCCGACGCTCACCTGCCCCATCACCAGTCGCTCGATGGCCTCGAGAAAGTGGCGATCGAGATCGGCGTGTCGGGCATATTCCAGGGCGTCTTCGGCTTCCATCAGAAGAAAGTCCCATCCAGAGGACTGCTGGCGTTGGCGTAGAGCTTGCGCGGCATGCGTCCGGCACGGAAGGCGGCCCGCCCCGCCTCTACCCCCAGACGCATGGCGCGAGCCATGAGCACGGGATCGCGAGCGGCGGCGATGGCGGTATTGAGGAGCACACCGTCACAGCCCAGTTCCATGGCCACCGCCACGTCCGAAGCGGTGCCTACCCCCGCATCGACGAGGATAGGCACCGTCGCCTGTTCGAGAATGATGCGCAGGTTATAGGGATTGCGGATGCCGAGCCCGGAACCGATGGGTGCGGCGAGGGGCATCACCGCCACGCAGCCCATGCTGGCAAAGGCCTTGCAGGCCACCGGATCGTCCGTACTGTACACCATCACCTTAAAGCCCTCAGCGATGAGTTTCTCGGCGGCGATGAAGGTCTGTCGCATGTCCGGGTAGAGGGTATCGGCGTCGCCGATCACCTCCAGCTTGACCAAATCCCAACCCCCCAGCTCACGGGCCAGGCGGCAGGTGCGGATGGCGTCCTCAGCGGTGTAGCAGCCCGCCGTGTTGGGTAGGATGGTGAACCGGTCTGCCGGCAGGACATCCAGCAGATTGGGCTCCTTGGGATCCTGTCCGAGGTTTACCCGCCGCAGGGCCACGGTGACGATCTCCGCGCCAGCGGCATCGATGGCTGCGCGGGTCTCGGCAAAATCTCGATACTTTCCGGTACCTACCAACAGACGGGAGCGGAAACTGCGATCACCGATGCGAAGAAGATCCTCATCGTTCATAAGCTTTTCTCTGGGAGACGGAGTGAGGGGAGCAGATCATCCGCCGCCCACGGCGCGGATGATCTCCAGACGGTCCCCTTCGCGCAGAAGGGTCTCGGGGTGCAGACTGCGGGGTACGACCTCGCGATTGAGCTCTACGGCCACGCGTTGGCCGGCAAAATCGAGCTGCTCCAGTAGCTCCGCCACGTTCACACCATCGCGTAGCTCGTGGGGCTGACCATTGACCATGACAATCATCCGACGATGCTAGAACTCCCGCCGAGAAGCGTCAAGGGTAAAGGTCTGGCGCGGCCCAGTCTCCGCGTCGACTCCCGAAGGCCAACAAAAAACGCCCCAGCGGGGCGTTTCTTGTAGAGTCTGAATGGCTCAGCTTGGCATGGCGGAAATGAAGGCCGCCGGCACCGGGAATTCTCCCAGGGCGTTGCGCAGTACCGCGAAGTGCATGGCCTCGTCGCCCTCGATGTTGGCAGCGGCATGGGCGAGTTCCGGATTGCTGAACTTGGGCACCACGCTCAGATAGGCTTTGGCGGCGCCGATCTCGAGACCCGCGGCAAACTCGAGCACGTCCTTCTGGGTCTTGAGCTTGTCCACGGGGAAGTTCCAGGCCGCTGCAAGCTTGGCCATGGGGGCGTTCAGTGGCGCCTTGGGTGCTACCGGCTTGCCACCCAGCTTCTCGATGGTCTCTTGCAGAATGGCAGCGTGGGCCTCGTGATCCTTCTGAAAGGCCAAGGCCACCTTGAGTACGGAGGGCTCCAGCAGCTTACTTTCCGCCCCCACCTGATAGGCGGCGATGGCTTGGTGTTCTGCATTCAGAGCAAAGTTGAGAATATCCAGATCGCCTTTGGCGCTGGGCTTGGCCATGGGGCCGGCGAGAGCGACGCTGGGCAGCAGGCTGCCGGCAGCGGCGAGTCCCAGAGAAAAAAGAGCACTCTTCTTGAAAAAGTCGCGACGGTCGTGGGTATTCTGCAATTCGGACGACATGGTTTTCTCCTTGTGCATGGACCTGCTCGAAAAAACGCGGTGGAAACGCATAGGGCGTTGCGCACCATCACCACTTACGCAGGCAAAGCACCGATGGATGCAGGTGGCGATTGCAGCACACACCCCATTCAGGAACGTACCAGATAGGCCTTGAACAAGATGGGCCCGGTGGGCTGGCCGGTGGGCGATCCACCCGCGGGCTCCATGGTCACCGCTACCAGTTCCACGGATTGCATGTCGATGTGATCCGGCGCCGGCAGTATCGGCGATTCACTGGGCTGTGTGGGCAGCAGTCCCATGGAGATGGGTTTGCGATGCGGCACCAGTGCCCAGAGTTGATAACTGTGTCCCTGCGGTAGAGCGACATTTTCCAGGGTGCGCAGGCGCATGTCGTGGGCATTGGCTCGGATCACCCAGGTCGGCTTGCCCTGCGCGTTGGTGAGCACCGCGGTATAGGGCATCTGTGGCGGGGTCGGCCAGAACCAGACCACCAGCAAAGCCACCGTCAGGGCCGCACTCAGAGCCGGCCACCAGGAAGCCCGCCACCAGCTCTGGGCCGGTGCCGTGGCCATCCTCGCCGGACTTGTGTGGCCCGGCAGTTGGGCCTGTACGGCGTGCCATACGCTCGCCGGCGCCGGCCGCGCGGGTCCCGTCAGCGCCTTTGGCATCAGCGCGTCTTCCCATCGTGCAACGATACGGGCAAGCCAGGGCCGTTGACGCAGCATGTGCGCGAAGCGTAGGCGTGCCCGTCCCTGCAGCGTGCCCAGCACATAGCTCGCGGCCAGCAGCTCGGCCAATCTCGGGAATTTACGCAGCTCCATGTTCCAGACACTCACGCAAGGCCAGCAGTCCTCTTCGAATCCAACTTTTCACGGTGCCCAGAGCCGTCCCTGAAAAATGCGCCACCTCTTCGTAGGTGGCAGCGCGATAGAAGGCCTGGGAAATGGCTTGGCGCTGATCCGGGGGAAGCCGTGCCAAACAGTCCTCCAGCAATTGTCGCTCACGGGCACAGGGAGCCGAAGCCTCCTCTGCAGAGAAATCCGCCCGTTCCCAGTCCGGCTCTTCCCACTCCGGCAAATCTTTGGGCAGGCGCCGCAGAAAATCGATGGCCTGATAGCGCACGATCGCGGCCGCCCAGGCCAGTGGCGAGCGTCCCGCTTCATAGTCTGCCGCCCTTAACCAGATCTTCAGGTAGGCCTCTTGCAGACATTCTGCCGCCTTGCCTTCCTCCCGTAGTATACGCAGAGCTACTGGGTACAGATGCGCGGAACTACGATCGTAAAAGCGCTTGAAGGCCCGCTGATCGCCTTGGGCGGTGGCGAACAGCAGTTGCTCCAGCTCTTCTGTATCTTCGGCAGACCTGCTCATTCCGGGCGAGTTCCTCGTTGACTCCGCAACCTATGTTCCGGAGCATACCCACTGCTGCGGCTCTGCACCAGTTGCACGGTATGGATCTCAGGCGGAGGACAGCCGCTGGCCGAGCCACTCCCGCGCCAGGGCAAAGGCCGCTGCCAGCCGCTCCGGATGCTCCGCTCCCGCCTGCGCCAGATCGGCGCGACCGCCGCCCTTGCCACCCATGACTTCCGCCACCGCGTGCACCAGAGGACCGGCTGCCACCTTATCCGTGAGATCCTTGCTAACGGCGGCGATGAGCGCCACTTTTCGGTCCTGAATCCCGGCCAGCAGCAGCACCCCATGCGGGATCTCGCTGCGCAGGCGATCCACCAGCTCGCGCAGACCCTTGCCATCCACGCCTTCGATCTGCTGAAGGAGCACGGGTACCCCGGCGATGGCCTCGGCGGCGGATGCCAGGCGCTCCCCGGCCTGCGCCGCCAGCTTCTGCCGGAGGCGCTCGAGCTCCTTTTCCAATTGCCGTTGACGCTCGAGGGTCTGTGCCAGACGCTGATCCAGTTCCGCCGGAGCGACCCGCAAGAGTGCCGCGGCCGCCCGAAGACGCTGTTCATCGGCCTGCATGGCGGCAACGGCGGCAGCACCGGCAACGGCCTCGATGCGCCGAATGCCCGCAGCTACACCGCTTTCCGAAAGGATCTTGAAGCAGCCGATGTCACCGGTGGCGTGCACGTGGGTGCCACCGCAGAACTCCAGGGAGTAGTCGCCGAGGCGCAGGACACGGACCTCTTCACCGTATTTCTCGCCAAACAGAGCCAGGGCACCGAGAGACTGAGCCTCCGCCAGAGGCAGCACCTGCACATCGGCGGCGACATTGGCGCGTACGGCGGCATTGACCCAGCTTTCCAGACTCTGCAGCTCGGCCGGTGTGAGGGGCTCTGGATGACTGAAGTCGAATCGCAGCCGGTCGGGGGTCACCAAAGAACCTTTCTGCTGCACGTGACTGCCGAGCAGCGTGCGCAACGCCGCGTGCAGCAGGTGGGTAGCAGAATGGTGGGCGGCGGTGGCGGCGCGCGCCTCGGCATCCACCTCGGCGTGTAAGATCTGGCCGGTGTGCAGTTCTCCCGACTCCAGCACGCCTATGTGCAGGTGCAGGCTGGCTACGGGTTTCTGGGTATCTTGGACCACGAAGCGCAGTCCGGTGGCGTCCGTCAGTATGCCACGGTCTCCCACCTGACCGCCGGACTCGCCGTAGAAAGGGGTCTGATCGAGTATCACGCTACCGGTCTCGCCCGTGCGCAGCACATCCACTCGCTGCCCGGCGCGAATCAGTGCCAGCACCCGACCGGCGCCACTACAGCCGCTGTAGCCAAGAAATTCCGTCGCGGGCAGTTCCATGGCCAGATCGTGGGTGAGGCGGTCGGCCTTCACCTCACCACTGCCCACCCAGGCCGCGCGGGAACGCTGGCGCTGTTCCGCCAGAGCCGCCTCGAAGCCCGGCAGATCCAGGGCCAACCCGCGTTCGCGCGCGATATCGGCTGTCAGATCCACCGGAAAACCGTAGGTATCGGAGAGGCGGAAGATGACCTCGCCGGGAATGGGCGCACCGGCGGGCAGACGGCCGATGGCATCCTCCAGCAGCTCGAGGCCGCGCTCGAGGGTTTCGCGAAAGCGGGCCTCCTCCCGTTGCAGCTGGCGTTGGATGTCTCGCTCCGCGCGCCGTAGCTCCGGATAGGCCTCGCCCATGACCGCCGTCAAGGGCGACACGAGACGGTGAAAGAAGATATCGCCCAGTCCCAGTTTACGCCCATGGCGCACAGCGCGGCGAATGATCCGGCGCAGCACGTAGCCGCGTCCCTCGTTGCCGGGCAGGACCCCGTCGGCCATGAGGAAACTGCAGGCGCGAATGTGATCCGCCAGTACCCGCAGACTGGTGTCCGTCGCCGGATCCGCACCGTAGACCGTGCCGGAGATCTCCGCAGCCGCCTGGATGAGGGGCTGGAAGAGATCGGTGTCGTAGTTGTTGTGCACACCCTGGAGCACGGCTGCCAGGCGCTCGAGGCCCATGCCGGTATCGACGGAGGGTTTGGGCAGCGGCGTCAGATGCCCGCTGGAGTCGCGATCGTACTGCATGAAAACCAGATTCCAGATCTCGATGTAGCGGTCGCCATCGGCATCGGGACTGCCGGGCGGGCCACCGGCGATCTCCGGGCCGTGGTCGTAGAAGATCTCGGAACAGGGACCGCAGGGGCCAGTGTCGCCCATGCTCCAAAAGTTATCCTTCTCACCGCAACGGGAAAAACGCGCCGGATCGATCCCCATCTCCTTCAGCCAGATGTCCTCGGCCTCTGGATCCTCTTCGAAGACCGTCACCCACAGTCGCTCTGGCGGCAGGCCGAGAACCTCCGTGAGAAAATTCCAGGCATAGGCGATGACCTCGCGCTTGAAATAATCGCCAAAGGAGAAATTGCCGAGCATCTCAAAGAAGGTGTGGTGGCGCGCGGTGTAACCCACATTTTCCAGGTCATTGTGCTTGCCGCCGGCACGCATGCAGCGCTGTGCCGACACCGCCCGGCTGTAGGGCCGCTGCTCGAGGCCGAGAAAGGTGTCCTTGAAGGGCACCATGCCGGCGTTGGTAAAGAGCAGCGTGGGGTCATTGCGGGGTACCAGGGGGCTCGATGGCACCACCTCGTGGCCGCGAGCGGCGAAATACTCGAGAAAGGCTTGGCGAATGGCTTGGGATCTCATGAGGCTTCCAGTCTGGTGATGATGGTGGTTTCAGTCCGCCGGGAATTCCGGTTGGTGATTACCGTAATGCGCATGCAATACGGCAGCGATGATCTCGCCGGGAAAACCGCGCGCCTGCAAAAAGCGGACGCGCCGCCCCCAATCCTTGGGCGAGGTCGGCGCCTGGCTGCCGAAACGCTTTTCCAGGGCGAGGCTTGCGACTTCGCGCCAGTCGGTATCGCCTAGGAGCGCGTCGTCATCCACCCTGGCGCCGGCACGCTGCAGATCGTGGCGCAGCCGCCAAGGACCGAAACCCCGCTGCCGGGTGCTGCGCAGGCGCGCCTCGGCATAGCGCGCATCGCTCAGCAAACCCTCCGCCTCCAGACGGTCCAGGACAGCATCCACCAAAACTTGGTCCGCACAGGAACGCAGCAGCAGCCGGCGCAATTCGGTCCGGGCGTATTCCCGTCGTGCCAAGTGGCGCAGTGCCCGGGCCTCCAGGGCCGCCCGAGTCACCGCCTCGGATCCCGTCAATCGCCGGCCTCGGCAGCGAGCCCCGGCCCTTCCTCGGCAAAGGCCAGGGGATGACCGCTGGCGGCCGCCCGAACCCGTTCCTCGATCTCCTTGGCCATCTCCGGTCGCTCCTTGAGGAACTGGCGAGCGTTGTCCTTACCCTGCCCGATCCGTTCGCCCTTGTAGCTGTACCAGGCACCGCTCTTTTCGATGATGTCGAACTTGACCCCCAGATCCACCAGCTCCGACAGGCGCGAGATGCCCTCGCCGTAGTAGATGGCGAACTCTGCCTCGCGAAAGGGCGGTGCGACCTTGTTCTTCACCACCTTCACCCGGGTATCGCTGCCCAAGACCTCATCGCCTTTTTTGATGGTGCCGATACGGCGGATGTCGAGACGTACCGAGGCATAGAACTTGAGGGCATTGCCGCCCGTGGTGGTTTCGGGGCTGCCGTACATCACCCCGATCTTCATGCGGATCTGGTTGATGAAGATGACCAAGGTGTTCGTGCGGGAAATGTTGGCCGTGAGTTTGCGCAGGGCCTGACTCATGAGGCGGGCCTGCAGGCCGACGTGGGAGTCGCCCATCTCTCCCTCGATCTCGGCCTTGGGCGTCAACGCCGCCACGGAATCCACGACGATGAGATCCACGGCTCCGGAACGCACCAGCATGTCGGCGATCTCCAGCGCCTGCTCGCCGGTATCGGGCTGGGAGATCAGGAGATTCTCGAGATCCACACCCAGTTTCTGGGCGTAGCTGGGATCGAGGGCGTGTTCGGCATCGATGAAGGCAGCCGTTCCGCCGCTGGCCTGACAGCTGGCGATGGCGTGCAGGGTGAGGGTGGTCTTGCCCGAAGACTCGGGGCCGTAGATCTCCACCACGCGTCCGCGCGGCAGACCACCGACCCCGAGCGCAAGGTCGAGGCCCAGGGAGCCCGTGGAATACACCTGGATATCCTTGACGGCACTTTGCTCGCCGAGGCGCATGATCGCACCTTTGCCGAACTGCTTGTCGATCTGGGACAGGGCGGCGGCCAAGGCCTTGCTGCGATGTTCATCCATGGGTCACTGCTCTCCTATGCGAGGGACACGCCAAGCGCCGGGCTCCAGCAGCCCGACATTGTGCCAAACGTTCGCAGCATTCTAACCGAGGCGCCGACAATGACCAATGGACAGATGACCAAAGGCGGGGACCGCCCTCAACGCGGCATCAGCAGGGCGATGAGATTGCCGAGCGCCACGCTGCCGGCAGCATACTGCACGGCCCAGCGGTCTCCGGGAAAGTGGTAGACGGCGGCTTGCCCGGGCTCTCCCCGTTGTCCCCAGGCGATGCAGACGGTGCCGATGGGCTTGCCGGGGACCGCGCCTCCCGGACCGGCAATACCACTGATGGCCAGGGCCAGATCGCCGAAGCGCAAGGCGCCGGCCAGCATCTCCAGGACCACTGCCTCGGACACGGCGCCGTAACGCTCCAGGGTCTGCGTCTGGACGCCCAGGAGGCTTTCCTTGGCAAGGTTGGCATAAGTGACGAGCCCAGCCTGCAGCACTGCGGAGGAGCCGGGCAAGGCGGCGACGCGGGCGGCCACCCCACCGGCGGTGCACGACTCCGCGGTGGCCAGGGTCAGCCCACGACTGTGCGCCTGCTGCAACAGTGCCCACTCCGGAGGCGCGAGGTCCAGGGCAAGACCGCGGTCCTGGCGCCAATCCTCTCCGGGCAACCGCCGCGTGCCATCACCAAAGTCGCTGAGGGGCATCGTCGACAAGGGCCAGTGTTCCTGCGCCCACCGAGCCAGAGTCGGCCAGTCCAGAGGATCGAGTACGTGGCGATGGGGGCTGCCATCCTGCCACCTGCGGTATTCCGGGAAATCGCCCAGCGCCAGGGCAAGACCGGAGACCTCGGGCAGCCGCTGCACGATTTCCAGGCACACCCGCCAGCCTGCCTGCTCCCCCCAGCTCGCCAGGCGCTGGGCATGCGGCAGCTGGGCCGGTCGCCAGGGCAAGAAAATCCGGGCCTCAGAAGACATGTTCGTGCCCCCCGTGCCCCTCTACCTGTTGGACATGCCCGCGCCAGCGCAATTCGATGCCTGCGCTCGCCGGCACGATCTCACCGACGCGCGTCAGGGGCGTGTCCGTGGCACGACCGATATCGAGCAAGGCCTGCTCCAGCTCCGGAGCGGCGCAGAGGATGAGCTCGTAGTCGTCGCCGCCCGTCAGCGGCCAACGCTGCCAGGCCGACCAATCCTCGCCCAGGGCAGGCCGCAGGGCGCTGCTGACGGGCAAGGCATCGACATCGACACGCGCCCCCACCCCAGAAGCCTGAAGAATGTGACCGAGATCGGCGAGAAAACCGTCGGATATGTCCTGGGCGCAGCCAACCCCGCAGCCTGCCGCCGCCTCCCCCAGCGCCAGACGTGGAGAAGGGCGCAGCCGACGCTGCTCCAGTGCGGCCTCGGCCGCGGCGCTCAAACCCTGAGGCCTGCGTGCCGGCAGACCACGCCGGGACCGTGCAATGTCCAATGCCGCCGCCGCATCGCCGAGGCTGCCGCTGACCCAGATCCCCTGGCCTGGGCGGGCGGCATCCCGTCGCATGGGGGCTGGCCTCTGCGCCCCGAGGAGGACGACGGTGATGGTGAGGGGGCCGTCGGTGGCGACAGTATCGCCACCGATCAGTCGCACTCTCCAGGGGACGGCCATGGCACGCCAGCCCGCGATGAACTCGTCCACCCACCGGCCCCAGTCTTCGCCATGACCCGCCGGCAGACTGAGGTTCAGTAGTGCCCAGCGGGGTGTGGCGCCCATGGCGGCAAGGTCGCTGAGATTCACTGCCAGGGCCTTCCAGGCAAGGTCACTGGCCGCCACGTCGGCAAAGAAGTGTCGACCGGCTACCAAGGTGTCGCTGCAGACGGCCAGCGCTTCCGGACAGCGTACCACCGCCGCATCATCGCCCATACCGATGAGCAGATCGGGGTCCGCCTCGCCCAAGACCTTCCGGAGCACTTCGATGAGGCCAAACTCGCCCAGCTGCATGGTCTAC
>ERZ1669247.645-NODE-645-length-10501-cov-4.272162_pt1 | contig 10501 bp, 10 predicted proteins | sample MGYA00579297_ERZ1669247 | MGnify/ENA primary metagenome ERZ1669247 (study PRJEB41166, sample SAMN08046056) | hot springs metagenome | biome: hot spring; feature: acid hot spring; material: thermophilic sediment; isolation source: thermophilic sediment from acid...
TTTCGCCTATATCAGGAAAGCCTCCTGCCCCGAGGCCGTGCGTCAATGAATAGCCGATTGCAAGCTTCTTTATTGATGGGCTGAGCATGTTTAAGTGCTTTGAATCTGTGTTGAATGCATATAGGCTTGCACCCTTTATATCGAGCGTGCTGAGCCTGTTAACTGTATTGTTTCCTCCTCCACCTACGCCAGCAACAGCAATTCTTGGTTTAAAAAGCTCATTCTCATCGATACCCTGCATCGCAGCATTAAGAAGATCTTCCATAAACCACACCCAAAGGTAATATTATATCGATAAATAAAATAAAATACTTTTCTATATCGTGCTGTTAAGCTTGCTAAGGTTTATCTAATTTTTTGCACAAATAAAATTGTGTACAACAAGCAGATTGCAGACATATTCAATGAGATAGCAGACATGCTTGAGCTTGAGGGCGAAGAAAGGTCTTTCGAGGTCAGAGCATATAGGAAGGCTGCGCTTACAATCTCTACCCTGCAAGAGGATGTCGCTGAGATATACAAAAAGAAGGGCATAGAAGGCCTTCAGGAGCTTCCAGGCATTGGGAAGGGCCTTGCAGATAGGATAAGGCAATTTATAGAAACAGGCAAGATAAGCAAGTACGAAGAGCTCAAGAAAAAATATCCTATAGACTTCAAAACTCTTTCAAGCATACAGGGTCTGGGCTCGAAGAAGATATACAGGCTTTACAAGGAGCTTGGAGTAAAGAACCTCGATGATTTGAAAAAGGTCCTTGCAGAGCACAAGATAAGCAAGCTAGAAGGCTTCGGGGAGAAGAGCGAGAGCGAGATAGCAAAAGGCGTAGCAATGCTTGAAGAGACGAGCAAGCGCATGCTTCTTGGCACAGCTCTTCCAGAGGCAGAGAAGATAATAAAGGAGCTTTTGGATTCTGGCCTTGTCAAAAGGGCTGTCATAGCAGGCTCAACGAGAAGAATGCGCGAGACAGTAGGAGACCTCGACATCCTTGTGACATCTGACAGAAACCTCGAGGTCATGGACTTCGTTACCAAGCTCCCGGAGGTTGAGAGCACTACTGTTAAAGGCCAGACAAAAACAACAGTCTGGCTTAAGATAGGATTGAGTTGCGATGTAAGGGTTGTTGAGGAGAGGAGCTTTGGCGCGGCCCTGCAATACTTCACTGGCAGCAAGGAGCACGGCATAGAAGTAAGGAAAATAGCCGTGAAGAAGGGTTATAAGCTGAACGAATATGGGCTTTTCTCGAGGAACAAGATGATCGCCGGCAAGAGCGAAGAAGAGGTATATGAGAAGCTTGGCATGCAGTACATAGAGCCTGAGATGAGGGAAGCCCGCGGCGAAGTTGAGCTTGCACTTGAACATAGACTTCCTAAATTAGTCAACATAAACGACATAAAAGGTGATTTGCATCTTCACACAAATTTTTCAGATGGGGCCAACAAGCCGGAGGAAGTTGTAGAAGAGGCGATCAAGCACAACTACCTATACATGGGATTCTCAGAGCATACAAAGAGTGAGCATGTCGCAAACGGAATGGATGACAAGGAATTTGTGAAATATTTCGAATACATAGACAATGTTGCAGAGAAATATGAAGGCAAGATAAAGATATTGAAGAGCGGGGAGGTTGATATACTTAAGGATGGTTCCCTTGATCTTGAGAAGAAGACGCTTGAGATGATGGACTATGTGATAGGGGCCGTGCATACAAATCTGAACATGGACAAGGACTCTATGACAAAAAGGATTATCAAAGCTCTCGAATCAGGATATGTTGATATATTGGCTCATCCAACTGACAGGCTTATCAACGAAAGAGACCCGATAAACTTTGACATCGATAAAGTGTTTGAAGTGGCTAAAGAAAATGATGTAATAATGGAGATAAATGCTTTTCCAACAAGGCTCGATTTGAACGATGAGAATATAAGAAAGGCCAAGGAATACAAGCTACTTTTTGAGATAGGCACCGATTCTCACAGGCTTTCGCACCTCGATTACATGAGATATGGTGTAGGAACAGCAAAGAGGGGCTGGGCTGAGAAGGGTGATATAATAAATACAATGGAGCCGGACAAGCTTCTTGGATTTTTCAAAAAAAGAAAGTAAAGATTAAAAATAAAAGAAAAGCAAAATCAATACCATCCTCTTGCTTTCATCGCCTTTGCCACCCTTTCGACTGCTATTATATAAGCTGCGGTTCTTGGGCTTATCTTCTTTCCCTTGCCTGCATAATCCTTTTGCGTATTTATGGTATCATAGAATGACTTTGTAATTATTTTGTCGAGTTTGCTGTATACCTCTTCTGCACTCCAATAATATCCCCCTATGTTTTGGACCCATTCAAAGTAGGAGCCAATGACCCCACCGCTATTTACTAGGAAGTCGGGCAAGTCAAGAATTCCTTTTTCGAAGAGTATCTCATCTGCCTCTGGCGTTACCGGCCCGTTCGCAAGTTCAAGGACAATCTTTGCCTTTATCTTGTCTGCGTTGTCTGCCCTTATCTGGTTTTCTATAGCAGCTGGTATCAAGATATCAACGTCGCTTTCGAGGAGCTGCTCATTTGTTATCTTCTCTCCGCCTTCGTAGTTTTCCACGCTCCCGGTTTCCTGCTTTGCCTTTAGAAGCTTGTCCAGGTCAAGCCCTTCCTCGCTATAAATGCCTCCTTTCGAGTCGCTTATGGCCACGACTTTTGATCCGAAGAGCTTCTTTGAGAGTGTGTAGGCATACATTCCTGCGTTTCCGAATCCCTGCACAGCTATCTTGGCGTTCTTCAAGTCTATGCCAAGCATCTTGGCCGCTTCCCTCATAACATACATGCCGCCCATTGCTGTTGAGTCGCTCCTTCCCTCGCTTCCCCATACTTCTAAAGGTTTGCCTGTAATTACCCCAAACTCGTTATAGCCCTTCATCTTACTGTATTCATCCATCATCCATGCCATTATCTGCGGCGTAGTATAGACATCTGGAGCAGGCACATCAATGTCTTTTCCTATGAAGTTTGCTATCGCCCTTATATAGCCGCGCGAAAGATTTTCGAGTTCTTGGTCATTCATGCTCTTTGGGTCGCAGATTATTCCACCCTTTGCTCCACCATATGGCAGGTTTGCAAGTGATGTCTTCCACGTCATCCACGCTGCAAGCGCCTTTACCGTGCTCAAGCTTTCTTCTGGATGGTACCTAATACCACCCTTGCCTGGGCCTCTTGCATTGTTGTATAATACTCTAAAGCCTGTGAATGTTTTTGTTGTGCCGTCCCTCATTTTTACAGGTATATTTACAATTACAGTCTGCATAGGCTCTCTCAATATTGCATGTGCCTGTGGATCCAAGCCCATTGTCTCGGCAGCAAGATCAAGCTGCTTCTGTGCGATCACAAAAGGATCTAGTTCTTCACTCATTTTCTCACCACTAATTATTAATTAGACAAGATCAAGCAATTCTTTATTTTCGCAAAGTGAATTTATCTTGTTTTCTATTTTTTCCTTTGCCTCATTGTTCACAATGCCCTTTACAATCTCTTCGGCAAGCCCTTTTGAAACTATATAATCTTTTATCTTTTCAATCTTTTCAGAATATCTCTTGTTGAGGTACTTGCTCACGGCTACCTGCACAACATCAAGCCTTTCAGCTATCTCCTCCTGCGTATAGTTATATTTCTTGCTCAGCTCTTCAGCAACAGCTACTCTTATGGCAGGGAGTATGAATTTCGCTATTTTCTTGCACCGCAGCTCTATTTAACCACCTTCTTTTTTGTCCACTATCCCAAGCGCATCCTTTATCGACCCAATAAAACCTTTTCTCCTCTCTTTTTCTTCTTCCTCTCTACCTTCGTTGCCCTTTTCCTCGCTTTCTTCCACATTCTTGGCTTCCTCGCTTTGTCCAGTATCTTGGGATTCTTTATTTTCTTCTTCTTCACCTTCTATTGCCTTTTGCTCCTCTTTTCCTTTTTGTTCCGACTTTGGCAATCTTGTCCTCCTTGGCTTTGGTTTTATTTCTTCCTTCTCCTCTTTCTCTTCCACATGCTTTCCTATAATTGATGAGATTATCTCTTCTTTTTTGCTAAGGTCGTTTATAATTATTACATTGGCATTGTTTTTAGCTGCATTTTCTACATCGCTTGCACTGCTGCATGGTGCAGCATTTATATTTGGGACTTTGTTGAGGCTCATACTCACCTTTAGCGGATCTCGTGAGAGAACCAGCACTGGGCCTTTTCCTATAGAAGTCACAACTTCCTTTATCAGCTGTTCCTGATTGCTTACTTCTTTTGCGATTACAATTGCACCCTTACTCTCCAATAAATTAACAGCTTCGTCTATCTCTTCATCATAATCTCCTATAATATACGCCTTCACCAAACCACCATCTCCAATATTATTCTTTCTTTAGCAAGATATATAAACTTAAACAGAAAAATAACATTAAAATATCTGGGTGTTTTCTTGAGAGGAAAAGAACAACTAGTCACATGCGATAATTGTGGAAGGAAAGTGCCAAGGAACAAAGCCGTAGCTTTTGAAAAGGTAATAAGGTTCGACACAGAAACGCACACAGGCAATGATGTAAAGTTCTTCGAAAGAAGGAAAGTGTACTATTGCATAAGCTGTGCAAAGCATTTGGGCCTTTTTGAAAAGAAAAAGGAAATGTTGCAAAGGAAGAAGGGTATATGAGGTGTGAATATTGGCTGTTGACCCCAATGAGCTTTTGATATTCAAGCTCAGAGGCACTGCAGCGGCATCAAAGGAAGCTGCAAAATCACAGCCCACTAAACCTGCTACTCCGCAGCAACAGGCTCAGCCTCAGCCTCAGGTTCAGCCTCAACCCCAACCTCAGCAGCAGGTTCAGCCTCAGTCTCGGCCTCAGGTTCAGCCTCAACCCCAACCTCAGCAGCAGGTTCAATGGCGGCAATATCAGCAACAAATGCAATCAAAGCCCCAAATACAAAAGCCGCAGCCTGTAGCGGAAACGCAGGCAAAAAAAGAGAAAAGTGTTGTAAATTTAAGTGAGATACCCAACCCAGCACCAGCGGAGGAAACAAATTTCCCTCTTCTTACTCCAGAATTAGGTCAAATGCAGCAGCAAAAGAAGAAAAAGTTTACCAAAATAGAAGAGGAAAGCATCGAAGCTGCAAAAGGCATGATGTGCATAAATCATCCTTGGAGACCAGCGTATGCAATATGCAACTACTGCAAAAGGCCTTTTTGCTACGCAGACTTGGTAGAGTATAATGGTGCATTCTACTGTCTGGAAGATATAGACAAGGTAACAGGACCGGGGGCAAGCATTTCTCCCACAAGGTTCAATTCATTTACTGCAATCTCAAGCGTTTTCTTTTTGGCAAACGCAACAATCTTAGGCTACTTTATTTATCCGCAAGCCTTATTCTTGATCAAATATATAAACAACGTTGGATTTGTGAATTTTCTAAATTCGCTCACATACAGCTATGGTATTTCGTTTATAAATCTGATATTGGTTGTACTGGGCTTATTTGCAGGGCTGATACTTTATGCAAAGAATAAGAAATGGTTTTACATCAGTTGGGCGATAGACGCTTTCATTCTCATAATAGTGAGCTATGAGTACTTAACACTAAACTCTTCTTACCTGCTTGCAATAAGCGTGCTCGCATTCATCAACATAGGAACACTTGCATACAGCAGGCTGTCGGCAAGCACAGAGGTGGTTTCAGAGATAAAAGAAGAAGTCAACTGGCCTAAGGTCGAGATATTTTGACTATAGTATAGAATTGTACATCTTGTCGTTGAATTCGTACGCAGTTATGTCCTCATTTTCTTTGCTTATGCCCATTGACTCAAGGAGCTCCTCCCTGCTTTTATATTCCTTAAAGCCGCTTTCAAGGTCAAAGGCTACTATGCTGCCATTGAACTCTGAATAGACTGCGAAATCCCTTTCTGAATCGTCTACTTTTATTAAGAGTTTTGTAGAGATATTGCCTAGGGCTATAAGTATGCTACAAAGGAGCGTCGCCTTGTCAAAAATGTCTCCTGCCCCGCATCTTATAACCTCTTCTGGTTTGAGCCAGAACTGGATAGGCAAGTTAACTAGAGCTATCTCATCCTTGACATAACTGTAAGCCATTTTTGCAGCATCAATAAAATTTTCACTGTATTCGTATGCAGGAAAAGAACTTTTTATCCTGTTTGCTATACCAGCAACGCTCTCGTCATCTGGCGTTATAAGCTTCGGAAGTTCTGCTACATATATATTTTCATTCTCTTCAATGTAATCCTTGTAACGCATTATTATCTCTAAATATACCTGGTTGTATTTTTTCAAGAGTTCAGCGTTATCGTCCTTTTCCATATTGTTATAAATATCAGAAGGAAAATTCTATTATTCTATGTTTTGTTGGGTTAGGATGTGATTTTATGAAGATTGTGATCTCTTGCATGGACAGAAGGCTAAATGAGTACTTAGATTCTCTTAACGATGGGGAAACTATCTTCTTGAGGAATGCGGGTGCAAACCTGAATGGGCTAAAGACTACTCTTAATGTCCTTCTCAACAATGAAAATATAACAGAAATAAAGGTAATAACACATACCGATTGTGGTGCTATGAAAACAGTAAGCAAAGCACTCAACAAAGAGATAGAGCTTAGCCCTTTGGCAAATGAAGTGCTTGTAAATTTATTCAAGGATCTAAAAAGTGCAACGCCTAGCGAGTTAGAAGAAGAAAATACTAGAATCCAAAAAGAGCTTCTTGAGGAGATTGCTAACGAGAGAGGATTCAAGGCAAGCGTGGAGATGTTCGACCTTTCAAAAGTGAAATTCAAGGATAAGGGCGAGCACATCTTTACATTGCTTGAGCCGAGCAATATGAAATATGAAAAGATAATCGGCAAAGAAGGGCTTTTTGAACATTATATCATACAAAGTGCCAGCCTAGAAGAAAAATACGTTGACATGGAAATCGCCATAAATGTGCTTGGCGTAAAGAAAGGGGAGATAGTGGCTTTGGATACAAGCGAATATAGGAAGATAGAGCTCTATGCAAGCAGGCTAAAAATCAATCCTCTCCTAAAAGATATCGAGCTAACAAAAAGGCGCATATAGTTTTTAGTGGGCCCGCGGAGATTTGAACTCCGGACCTCCCGATTATCAGTCGGGCGCTCCAACCAGGCTAAGCTACGAGCCCCCAATATATTTTGCCACTTATTTTTATATACTTTTCAAATCTCTAATTTTTATAACTTTGTTATACAAAAGTAAAAATTTCTTGTTTAGCAATTTATTAATCTTTTCTCTCCATTTCTAATATTATGCTTTTCTTTTCAATGATAAATCTATATAATCCAACAGTGGTTGGTGTATATTCTGCGCTTCTCATCGCTTTTCTTCTTGGCATAGTCCATGGCATAACGCCTGACGAGCATACGTGGCCAATAACGTTCAGCTATGCCATTGGGTCATATAGCACCAAGAAAGGCGCCAAGGCAGGGCTTCTTTTCTCGCTTGGCTTCACTGTGCAGAGAGCCTTGCTTGCAGAGGTCGCCTTTATAGCGCTTGCGCCGTTTTTCATGTCCAACAGGTTTGATGCTATTGTGTATATTATAGTCGGCATTGTAATGTCACTTTCTGGGTTCTATATATTGAGAAAAGGCATATACCTGCATTGGCACTCTCTTGCCAATTGGACTTGCAGATTCTTCCACGCGTGCATAGGTATACATGACAGGGATATATATAACAAAGAAGGGCTCAATAGCCATGATATATTTGCTGAGCATAAGGTGCTTGAGCCTAGGGCTGTGCCCCTAAAGCTTACTTTTGTTCACGGCCTCATAGCAGGATTTGGATTCGGAGCTTTTGCGCTTATTCTTTACACAGTAATAGTGCCTGCAATGCCCAATGTTTGGGTTGCATGGATTCCTGGCATGCTCTTCGGCTTAGGAACAATGATAATGCAGGTAATCTTCGGGGCGATAATAGGGGGCTGGCTCAGGAGAAAGAAATATGCTGAGAACCAGATATCTTATATTGCGAGAAAAACCTCAGGGAGGATGCTCGCTTATGGCGGGCTTGCTTTCTTCTTCGCGGGGATTGTGCTTTTCTTCTTCCCAAACCTATACAATTACAACATAATAACTCCGCTGAAGATACATAATCTGCATAGCCTGGGCATAGGATTCTTCCTTGTCATAATTGTTGTCGCTGTAATCTCTGTACCTTCTTACAAGCTTGCAGTGAAAGAGGCAAAAATGCTGAAGCCAGACAAGTATAGCTAGCCTATTATTCTTTTGAATTTCTCGAAATCCCTAAGCATATTCCTTTTTGTCCTTGGAAAGCGAAGCGCTGCAGCTGGATGATACGTTACAAGATATGTTATACTGCCCCTTCTTATCGCCCTTCCGTGTGACTTTTCAACACTCCCAATCCCAAGCATTGTCTGCGCTGCAAGACTGCCTAGCAGTATAATGAATTTTGGTTTTATTATTTCTATCTGCCTTTTTAGGAATGGTTTGCACAGCTCTACCTCCTTTCGTACCGGCAACCTATTCTTAGGCGGATAAAACTGCACAACACTTGTTATGTAAACGCTGTCTCTTTTTATATTGACGTGTGCCAGTATCTCATCTAACAGCCTGCCGCTTCTTCCTACAAAGGGTCTTAGCATCTTGTCTTCTGTGTCTCCAGGTGCCTGGCCCACAAGCATTATCTTAGCATCTAATGGCCCTTCTCCTGGGACAAACCTCTTGCTTAAGCCAAAACCCTTTTCCTTACTGATTGACTTATATCGAGCATTAAGTCCTTTCATCTCTTCGTATCTTTTAATATAATCGTAAGCCTTTTTGAGCAAGGCTTTCATATCCATGTATTTGACTTTGTACATCGCCTCATTGTAGCTTAGCCATTTATAGCCTATATGCTCCTCAGAGATTCTGATTTTGGCGCTTTTGCTTACATTTGCAAGATACACGTTAACCCTCTTTAATATTCTCTCTCCATTTTCAGAAAAGAAGTACTTGTTCCTATACTCAAAATAAGGTATAAAATCAACATCAAGCCCCGTCTCTTCTTTTATCTCTCTTTTCGCAGCTTCGATGCTGTTTTCTCCTTTTTCTATATGCCCTTTTGGTATATCTAAATTCTTTTTGGGCGATATTAAAAAGAGAATTTTTACCCCTTTATCTACTTTGTATACTATTGCGCCTGCCGAAATCTCTTGCTTCATTCAATCACTTAAATATCCTTTCATTTATGCAATACGCGCTCTCAAGCTCGCTTTCTGTGGTTGAATTATAGAAGCCGAAGTTAAAGAGACTGTAAAAGAAATTATAAGGCAATGAATATCTGCATTTTATTCCTAAATTGCCTGCAATTTCAGGCATTATAGCATATTCGGCAAGCACGCCATAAATATTATTGTAGATATACGGCTGGTCTTTTATTATGATAAAGAATGATGTATGGTTTGAGTAGATCTTATATACATTTGTATTCAAGCCATATCCGCCAAGGTATGTCTCCTTGGCTATAACTGTTGAATTTGAGAACAAAGCATTCTCTGCTTCTTTGTTTGGTGGTGTTATAAGCATTGCCAAAGGGCTAGTTGTATTGAATGTTCCATTGACAAGCAAGATAATGTCGCTTGAATTATTTATTGTGTAGCTTGCTTCCTTGTATCCTGTTGCATTAACATTGCTGGATATGAAATTTGCAAAAGGAGTCCCATTCAATGGGATTCTGCTGAATGTAAGGTAAGGTGAAACATAAAATGAGAGAGGATAATTCAGCGAAACAAAATAATACAATATTGCGTACGCTACTGCAAGCAGTGTTATCAACTTAAAACCCTCTTTTGCTTTCTTTTTTGTTTTTGCTTTTTCTAATCTGGGAACTTTCAGTTTGAAAATGCCAGCTATAAGTAGCATGACGATAATCACTATGTAGAAAATTAGCATGCCAGCGAACATATGCACGAGAGAAGCACTAGCATTTGGCCCGTAATAGAGCCATGCAACGCCTATTCCAAACATCCTGAGTAGGTTGAGGAGCAAAAAGAGAAAAGCACCTGAGAAAACCCACAATACCTTGTTTCCAGCTTTGCCATCAAATAAGTAAGCGACAGGTATCAGGAAGAAAATCAAGCCTATCAATGCCCCTATGCCAGCGCAGCTCTCTCCTATACCTATCGTATAGCCGTTTTCTTCTATACTTATAGGCGGAACAAAAGTTGCATTTCTATCTAGCTGGTGCATTATATTATAAACCATGAGCGCATTCATGCTTGCAAAGCCTTGATTCAATGAGAATATTGGAGTAAGAAGTATTGGTGAAGCAAAAAGTGCATATATCATAAGTGCCTTGAATGCGTTTATATTCTTTGTACCGAATACTGTTACTACAATGCTAGCAATTGCAAGGGGAAAGAGAAGCATATCTAGCCTGAACTCAATAAACATAAATGAAAATAAATAGCGAAGATAAAAGATCGAAAATATAAATACAGCAAATAGAACGAAGCCAAGCAAGATAT
>ERZ1669247.646-NODE-646-length-10482-cov-8.072888_pt1 | contig 10482 bp, 16 predicted proteins | sample MGYA00579297_ERZ1669247 | MGnify/ENA primary metagenome ERZ1669247 (study PRJEB41166, sample SAMN08046056) | hot springs metagenome | biome: hot spring; feature: acid hot spring; material: thermophilic sediment; isolation source: thermophilic sediment from acid...
AACCTGTTGTTTATTAAAAAATCATAAATATCAAATTCCCGTGGAATAGGTTGAACTTTTTCTTTGCTAGTTGCTATTTTTTGGCATTTGTCTATCAATTTTGGTTCAATCATAATTTAATTTATTTGCTTGTGTTTTAAAACTTTTCCTGCACAATCACAATTTAAAACAAAAAATAAACGTATAATCGGTTTTATGCCAAGGAACATAAACATAAAGAAATACTTAGATTATGCCAGAGATTTAGCTATGGAAAAATTTGGACGAAAAGTTTACGGAGTGGCGCCACTTGGAGTAGAAACTTCGAATTTCGCCCCAGAATATGTGAGGCTTGAATTTAAAGTTTTTCTAAAAGATTATGAAGAACTATACTTGAACATATTTTTAAAAGGAAACAAAATAACTGGATATGATTTTGTTGTGAAAGAGTAAACCTATTTAAACATAAAGTATATTCATTTAAATGTGGTTTAATGGGTTATGTTCTGATAAGAGGAAAAAAGTTCGAATTAAACAAATATTTGAATGACGATGAGCTTGAGTTTATAAAAGAAAACGTTTTGCCAAAGTTTTATATAATGAGAAAAGAACAAACAATTGGCGGAATAAAGATTAAAACCATCTATATTGGAAATTATAAAACTAATGAAAGGCGTGAAGACAAATCCCAAGTATATTTGTGCCAATCTAAACAAGGATATTACCTGAGTTTAGACCACGGATATGCTAAACCAGGGTTGTATGGAAAAGTAAAAACTAAAAACGGAAAAATTCTTTATAATGAAGGATATAAAGACGTGCCGGAATTAGAAAATTATATTGACTATTTTATAAATTCCGAAGATAGTCAATTTGATAGAGATATGTGGGAAACATTCTACGATAAAGTTTCACTATGATTCTTTAAAAAATTAATAACGTAAAAATCAAACATAAAAATAAAGAAAAAAATAGAGGAGGAAAAAATCCTCCTCAAAATCAAATCAGATTTCTACTGCCATCACTGAGGCGTAACAACGTTTGCTGATACAGCCTGCGCCGTGACATTACCTGCTGGTAGTATTGAAATTGTTTGACCTGCATTATTTGTGTACTGGAATGAAACTATTACGTTGCCAGGAGATGGTGCTGTTCCTGTTGTTGTTTCACTGAATGTGTATTCAGGATAGTTGTCTACATAGGTTGGCGAAGCCAAGTTTGTTTGTGTTATACCCAGTTGAATTGAGCCAGCACTCGAAGTCAGTGTTGGTCCTGGACTTAAACTCATGCTAGTTGGTAGTGGTTTGTTGAAAGCTATCACTATTGTGTTTCCTGGCGCTAGCCCAACTGCCAGCAACTGGTCACTGGTTCCAACATTTGTTTTGGACGCACCAGTCATGTAGACAAATCCTACTATTATGGCTATTACGGCTACTATTGCTATCAAAATTGCCATCTCTAGAGAGAGTTGTGCACGCCTCGGTTGAGGCTTTCTCTGCTTCCTATTCATGTAATTCACGTATTGTATATAAAATTTTGATTTAAATTTATTGAATAGAAACAGGAATTTCAGGTGTTAATTTTTCATACGAATATTTGCCATTTTGGTTGAAAATTATATATTGTATATAAGCTTGCGAAGTGTTCGCCTCATTATAAGCAGTTATGTTATATAGCGCGTTAGTATAACTGAGAATGTATTGATTGTTGCCTTCTGGCAATATTGTTTCGTGCGACATTAGGTTAACACATATCAATCCGTTTGATGGAAAACCTTTGAATTGAATGTATGATGGACATGTCAATGATGAAGATATAGATGAATTAACATTTTCTACAAGGAAAAGCTGGCTGAAAGATGGAATAGTTGAAGAATAGATATTTATTGTGAATGTCCCTATATAATTTGAACCAAACGGATGAATTGGTGTGTTTGGTATAAAAGAAATAGAAGTTATCGCATAAACATTTGTGCTACTGACAGAATTTTGTGCGCCTGAAAATACTTTCAGCATTACTCCAACAATGGCAATTGCACCAACAATAAGAACGACTGTTAAAAGCAAAGTATCAATAGTGTTTTGAAGTTTTTTTCCATTCATCATTAAAATTTAAACCTTTTAAGTTTAAAATACGAGTTTCGTCGTAAACATTTTAAGCATATAACAAATAAGTATAAATGTGATGAATATGGCGAAAACTGAGAAAAATGTAAAAGCCGAACGCGTAACTAAAGAACCTATAAAAAGAGAGCCTGGATACCTTTATTTCCTTGGCAAGGATGGATTTGTTTGGCAAAATCCAATGAAGTCAAACAAGTCTGGTAAAAAGGCTAAGGTTGGAAAAGAAAAGGTTGAAAGAGAAAAAGGTTACCTTTACTTCGTTGATTCAGAAGGATACGTAGCAAGGGTTCCGATGGCAAAGAGAACAAAAAAGAAATAAGTTAAAGTATTAGTTTTTTCCATTTTATTTTTCTTAGCCATTTTTTGTAGTCTTCATATTTTAATGCGTTTATTTTGTTTATGATTTTGTGTATATCCAAAGCTTCTCCATATAATATGTAATAATACGCTAAATCCAAAGCAAAATTGCTTTGGTCCATAGCATCCTTGTAAAATTCAATTATGGCACGTTTCTTTCCCTTATTGAATTCTGCTTTTGTCTGTTTGAACTTTCTCAAAGGATTTTTTATTTCGTTCATAACATCCTTTAACATATTCTTGTTCTTGAAAGCAAACGAGAAATAGAAAACCCTCTCTCCAACACCATCTATTTCCTCATAATCTACGTTATAAGCGAGCCTTTTTCTATTTCTTACAAAATTAAAGAGCATTGAATCGTCATAAGAAACCATTGTATTTTTGTATATTATCTCACATAGATAGTCTTCAAATGTTGGATTTTTTACATTATAAATGATGATGCCAGTATCATTTCTTTTGTGGATTTTTCTATAATCTCCAACAGCAAATTTGTTTGGTTCATATCCTTCAGGCAATTTTATGCTTTCCAGCAAATCAACAATTTTGTCAAATGTTTTCTCTGGCACTTTTCCATACAATATTACAACAACATTTCCTTTTGAAAAAATGTTATTATGCTCGCGCAGTAAACTGAAAAAGTTAAGTCTATTTATATTTCTTTGCGTGTCCGTCCTTTTGTTTCTAGCCAATACGAAGCCTTTTCTTTTTACAACATCAAAAATCAAATTTTCATAATTTTTGCCCCAATTTGAGATTTCATTCTTTACAGAAGCTTTTTCAATATTAAAGTCTTTTGGATCAACCATAAACTTTTCAATATTCTTCTTAAAAAGTTTCAAAATATTCAGCACAGAATCTCTATATTGCTCAAAATAAAAAAGCATTGCGCTATTAAATGTGAAAGCGTTTTGTGAAAAGCCATATTTTTCAATTTTTTCGCCATATTTATACAGACGTTCAAGCATAGCAATAAAAACATGCTCATATAAGTGGTTCAATCCTATTTCATCATTAGCGTCATAAGCATATCCGCCTCTGGCTCCAACTACAACAGTATTATAAAACGTTTTTACTGGAATATAAATAAGATCCATTCCATTAGTAAGATGCTTCAGCCTCATATTATGCTATTTTTTCCTGCTTTTTAAAATCCAAAAATAAAGTTTTGTAAGGTGATTCTTATGAAGGAAAACAAAAATAGTGTGAAAAATAAGAAGGCTGTTGTTCCTAAAAAGGAGGCTGGCAAGCCAGCGATTCAGAGGGAATATAGAACTAAAATCTTTAGGTCTGCTGTGCTTGAAAAGGATAGAAACCGCGTTTTAATCGAAGCGAGATCATTCGATATGAATGGAATAACGGATTATGAACTTTCTATCAAACCTGTAAATGGAAGCAGAACGACTTTCACAAACTTTAAAAACGAAAACGCTTTAATAGATAAATATAATTCAGAGGTCAAAAAGCTTGAAAAATCTGGATATCATGTTGTTGAAGAGAAAGCTTTTGATGAACGCGAAGAGAGCGTTTCATATGGCGAAGACTTAGAAGGGACAAAATACGATGAGCCGGATATTTTTGACATACCTGTTTGAAATTGAAAAAGTTTAAATATCTTTATTTGTTATATTATAAATGACATGGACAAGAAACTCGAAATGCGATTGCTGGAAAAATACAAATTTTTAAGACCAGAACAGAACCCTCAAGATTTAGAAACTAATATGGAAATCATGGCTAAAGAAATTCCAAAAGAAAAGTTAAACGATTTGAAAGACTTGGAAAAAGAACTTGGAAAAGAAGGCGTTATAAGCGGAACGATTGAGCAATATCGCAATAAAAATAATCCTGACATTTATGAAAAACAGCCTAAACCTATATGGGATTTGAAACTTTTCGGAATCCAATGCGGAAATGGCTGGTATAGTTTGCTGGATGATGCTTTCAGCAAAATACAAAAACATTTGGATGAAAATCCAGATTTGGATTTTGGCATAGAAGAAATAAAAGAAAAGTACGGAACATTGAGAATATATTACTATGGTGGAGATGATTTCATAGAAAATATTATAGATCATGCTGAAAAGAAAAGTGCGACGGTGTGTGAAGTATGTGGGCATCCTGGAAAATTATGCTCAACAGGTTTTGATATAAAATATGAGAATGGAAAATTCTATAAAGTTTCAAATGGAGAAGGTTGGCTAAAAACATTGTGCTACGAAGACGCCAAAAAATTAGGCTATGCTTATTCTAAAACAGAAATAACAAGACAGGAAGCGTATAAACTACTCAGAGAAATGAAATTGGATTATGAAAAAACTCTGGCGGACAAAAGTTTATGGAGTTCGGACTACATTGAAGATGTTAAAAAACGTCTTAATGAAGTGAATGAACTATTGACCAATTTTAATTAAAAAGTTTAAAACTTTCCATTATATTTTTATTTGATAAAATGCTTGGAAAAGAACATATCTTATCAACCGTCGCAATAGCAATCTCTTTAATAATCATTATGATCTTTCAGCACTTTTTAACAATCACAACGAGCATAACAACTCAACAAGCGTTTAGTTATATTGTCAAACTTCCAAAAATAGATTATATATATTTGGCTTTATTTCTTTTTGCGATGATTTTGGCTTCAACTGCACCAGATATAGATGTTGAACAGCCAGAATCGGTAGTAAAACGAAGAAGTTTTCTTGCTAGTTTTTGGTTCACCATTGTAAAATACATTGCTTACCTTCCTATGGCTTCATTATTTTTCTTATCAAAAAACGAAAATAAGGCAGTTGGGCACAGGAAAATATTTCATAGTTTGTATGGCGCAATTTCTTATACAATATCTATTGTCATAATTTTTATAATTTTCATGTCATTATTTCTGTTCTTAAGGAATGCGACGTCAAGCACCGCTTCTATAAACGGAACAACAATAAATGAATATGTTAGCACGAGTGTTTCGCTTATTAAAAATCACTGGAATTTTGTTTTTGCGTTTCTTATTGGATCTTTTATAGGTTTTATAGCACATTTATTTGAGGATAGCCTTACCGTCAGTGGAATCGTTTATCTGCCGTTTATCACAAACATAGGCTTGAAAGGAAGATTGAGAACTGGAAGCAAGGAGTTTTATGAAACTGAACACATCAGATTTTTTAGCAAAAGCAAATTTGGCATGATTATGATATGGGTATTTAATTTAATTTTTATTTGGGGTTATTTTCACTATAGCCTTTATGTTTTAAGTTTTTCTGAAAGTTTGCTAATATATGTTGGCGGTCTTATAATTTTCATGGTCATATTTGCTGGGTTGAAAGTAGCTAAATTTGAAAGATCTTGAACCTTTTTAAAACAGAAAGATTTTTATATTTTTCGATTCACTAAATAAATAGTGATGAGCGTGGGACTCGAAAAATTCAAAAGCGTAATTCATAATTATATAACAAATAGGAGCTTAAGCAACCCAACCGTTCGCTATAGTAAAATTTATTTATACAACGAAGTCCAGAAAAAACTTTATCATAATCTAACTGTTATGCCAAAAGACGATATTGACGGAATAGTTTTCATTTGGAAATTTGCAAAAAACAAAGTCTACAAATTATCAATGCCTATGGACGAGCCTTTTCAACGCTGGAAAGAACTTTATAATAAATTTGTGGATAGATTTTCTGCGGATGCTTACATTTATTACATAGAAACTGATAATGAAAAAATAGACAAATTTTACAGGACAATAATAGTTCTATTTCCAAAGGAAAAGCAATTCGAATATGTTAAGAATCTTATAAGCAACGAAAACGTTGAAATAGAAGATTTTGTAAAGAATGAATTTAATTCAAAACTTGATGAACAATTAAAAATAGCTGAATCCTCAAAAGCGAAACAAACCACAAAATAATTACGCAAACTTTACAGGTTTTATTCTTTTAATAGTAAATGGGTTGTTTTCAACTTCAATAATAGCGTAATGCCCTTCTGCAAATGCACCTAAATTGACAACTACGCCATATTCGTACTCTGCAATCAGCGTTTTATTGCCATGCAAATGACCGCTTATTGCTAATTTTGGTTTGAGTAAGTATAATATATCAGAAAATATAAAAGAACTTCTTTCATTGTAAAAATCTCTTTCATATCCAGCATGTATTTTAGGCATTTCATGTGTTAACAAAATGTCCAAATCAATCATTTTTTCATCTAATTCTCTTTTTATGCGTTTGGCTTCGTTAAACAAGCGGTCTTCAGCGAATGTCAGCACGTTATTATAATGAACTGGCGCTGTAATACCGTTAATTCCAGCAATCGAAATGTTGTTAAAACTATCAAGACCGTTTAGAAGCATTCCACTTCTTTTTATAACAGATTTATTGTCATGATTGCCTAAAATAATGAAAGTTTTGAAATTCAACATGTTGGACAACTTTTTCAACGCGCGCATATCAATATCTGAAACATCTTCAGTATCGCCACAAATTAGCACCAATTTTGGCTTTTCGATTTTTATAACTTCCAAGAATTTTTCAAAATTATGGCTTTCGTCTCTTCCATCATGCGTTTTAAAAGACTGATGTATGTCAGATACTGCCAATATTTTCATAGTTATATTATAACATTTAGGTTTATAAAATGTTTGCTTTTTAAACAAATCAATTGTGTATTTTAATACAATAACATGAACGCTCATTCAGAAAATAGCCCCATGGTGTAACGGCTAAGCACGCTGGGCTTTGGACCCAGAAATAGGGGTTCAAATCCTCTTGGGGCTAAATATTTGCCTTTTTAAATCAAAACCAATCATAAATTATTATGAATAGAAATTTAACAATAGTTGTTGTAATTTTTGCGGTTATAATCGCTTTATCGATATATTTTGTAAACAATAAGATTTCGCATCAATATATTACTACACCAACAGTCAATCCAACAAAAATCAACATAACAACACAAACAAACACATCTATTTCTAAACCAAATATCACCAAAACTCAAAATGTCACAGTAAATGAAAGTGCTCCATCAAAACCTGTATGTATAGAAGCAACGAATAACATAGAGCCAATATTTAATGGCAATTTCTCAACTGGAACATATGCTGGCTGGATTGTTACAAACGCAGGATTTGGAACTCATCCGTTAAATATAACCTTCCTAAACAAACATAACGATTATTATGGAATTCCTTGGAATAACTATGGAAACAATACATTTATGGCGACGACTTTTGAAGAGGGAATTGCTGTTGCACCAGGAAACTTGACATCCATGCCGTTTAAAGTCACAGAGCCTTATTTGAATTTCAAACTTATAAGTCCGCAAAACGGGGAAATTTATCTAGAAATATTGGAAAACGGAACTCCGAAAGAATTGGCATATTTCAATACGTATGCAGGACCAAATGGCGGTCCAACAACATTTGAAAACGAATCAATACCATTGCAAGACTTTCTATGTAAAAATGTGAGCGTACGGGTTGTTTTTAACATTGCTGGAACCACAGAAACAAATTATGTTGCTGTGACTGGATTTTACTTGAGCAAAACACCTAGAACAGCACCAAACACTGTGTTATTATATAAAATATTAAACGGCTCTTAAACATTCATGGTTTAACATTAACTTCATCATTGAAAATGAAGTTATTTTGGCATTTCAGTTATTCTTAGATAACCTGTGGCTGTTGTGTTTCCTTCATTCGAGAATATCATTTCAAGATGAGAAGGAACTTGAGGACCTGAAAAAACAGTCAACCCACTGAGATTTTTGTAAGTAACTATATTTTCAGTTTGATTTTCGTAGTTTATTATCATTTTCAAAGAAACCTTCGCTGGCGGATTTATAAAAATGTCCATTGTATAAGTCCCCGAATACGTTATATTTATATCAAAGATATTCGCTTGCTTCACTTCAGCTTCACGCAGAATGCAGGTATTATTAACTGTAGCTGTGCAAACTTCTCCATTTATACTTGGCGCGATATGAATTTCATATGTTTCTAATACAGGATTTATCACAAGAGGCTTAGGAAGAAGGCTTTGCTGGATGGAGTTTATTTCGTTTTGCTCATTGCGATAAGCAGTTGCGCTCAAAAATGCGACAAAAACTATCATTATGGCTGTTATAATAAAGCTCGCAAGTATTAATTTATAGATTTCTTCTTGTTTGTTTTTGCTAACATTTATTTTTCTTAAGGTAGTCCTTCTTTTATTTGCCATAAAATCAACTAATTATATAAAATATAGTTTAAATTTGATCATCTTTGAACAATTTGCTAGAAATTAAAGTTGATTTAGCATAATCATTCCAGTTATTGATAAGAAAGTTGTCTATAAAATCGCAAGCAAGCTTTTCATCTGGTGTCGCATAAGAATTTCTATATGTAGTCAATTTCCCTTTCACAAACATACTGAAATCGCCATGATCGTTATATGGCGTTATTTCTTTTATTGTTTTCAATATAAAATTTATTTTAGGTTCATCGAAAACAAACAATAACAATTGAACAATTTTTATTATCCTAAATAAATTTTCTTCAATAAAATACAAATCGCCTAAATTTTCCGTATTATATTCCTTATAATTTATCATCAAAAGCTCGAATAATCGATTGTCAACGTAATTTTTAATTTTTTCCTGTTCTCTCTTTGTATATCCAACACTATGATATATTCGTCGCATTACTCTTTCTATGCTTTCATAAGATTCTTTTTCAGTTATATAGCCATTTTCTATAAAGTAATTTAGCACATTATCAAAACCTTTTAATTTTTTATTTATAAACAAATAAGTTCCACTGAACATAAACAGCTTTTCAAAAGCACGAACTTTATCCAATTTCATATAAAATCATCTTTTAATAAATTCATAATTTCATATTCGTCAAGTTTTTGAAACATATATCTTAAAAACGCGTGAATTTCCAGTATATTAAAATTTTTAGAAAGCCATTCATCTTTTTCACTATCTATCATACGACTCCAACTGTCTCCAAAATCGTTTAGTTTTTTAACATCTTCAGACGATATTTTAACATAATCTGGTTTTCCATCTGTATAATCTTTAATCACAACTTTAAAGTTTCCTCTATTTTTATAATATCTATATTCATTGGTTGTGTTATGATTAGAGATTAAAACTTTTTTGTGGTTCACATCTTTTATATAATCATAATTAGAGAGCTCTTCTTTTAATCCTTTAACGAGCAAATCTATTGTTTTGTCTCTTTTCTCTTTATTTAATAAATTATTAGCAATCTCATCGTTTATAAAAATCTTTACATATGGCATATCACATCCCTCATAATATTTATTAAATTTCAAGCTTTATAAAATTTTTCTTTAATTCTTGCAGGCGATGTTATAGTTTCTCCACTAAAAAGAAACTCGTCATTTGAGCACATTTCAACAAACATTCTTATATCGCTTATTTTATTTTTAAATTTTAAAAATTTACTATATTTGATGAAACTTCAAGTTGCCATAGAGGTTATGATTATTATATCGATTGTAGCTTTAGTAGCAATTATCATAGTATTTTTGTATTCACATTCCACTTCAAACATTAATTTGCCAAAAACCAATGAAGTGCTAAACGCGGAATATTTCATAAGCGGAAACGGACAGCCAATATGTGGTCATAACGTGCTTGGGCAATATGGCAATTATATTGCTACCGGTTGTTTAGTTTTTGTCACTTCAAATCCGTTGCCACCGTGGAATAATTTTACACAAGCTCAAATACAAAAAGCCATATCAAATCAAACATATTTTAATCAACTTCAAAATAGTGATAGATACTTATTTGGATTCAGAACGGTTCAGCATGTAATCGGATCACAACCGTGGGGTGGTGGAAGAGGCTTGTATACTGGTTATGATAATTTAGATGACTTGGTATATTTAGGAAAAGTAAATAACTATTATGAGTATATGATGTTTACACAAGGTTTTCCAATGCTACTTCCAGAATTTAATTTGGAGGAAATACAACTGCGTGAATATACACCGAACATCACTGCACC
>ERZ1669247.647-NODE-647-length-10464-cov-7.686617_pt1 | contig 10464 bp, 8 predicted proteins | sample MGYA00579297_ERZ1669247 | MGnify/ENA primary metagenome ERZ1669247 (study PRJEB41166, sample SAMN08046056) | hot springs metagenome | biome: hot spring; feature: acid hot spring; material: thermophilic sediment; isolation source: thermophilic sediment from acid hot...
AAAGAATACTTCAACCATATTAAAAAGAAGACTTTAATCGTGTTTACTTCGCCACTAATGTTTGAAATATTAAGCAACATTCAAACGTTTATTAGTCTACAAAAATCAATACTCTTCTATCCTGGTGTGTTTATCGTGTCAGGTGGCAAATATGAAGTTGAGAAAAATATTTCTATTATTTACGAACATCTAAAAGATAAACAAAGTTTTAATGATTTGTTGGAAACATATAAAACAGTCAAAACTGACGATATAGAAGAGATCACCAAAATTTCTATATAATGTTTGTAGAAGCTCACAAACACTATGAATATTTTGCCTCTGTAAAATTCCCAGTCATATCTTTTAACTTTTAACGTTTATAAAAGTATGAAGTTTGTAATTTGTTATGATATAGCTAACAACAAAAGGCTTCAGAAAGTGAGCAAGTTTCTCGAAAAGAGGGCTATAAGGGTTCAATACAGCATATTTGAGATGGAAGGTGATAAAAAGGTTATAAAAGAGATTATGAAGGATTTAGAGGCTCTTCTTGATAAAGAGCAAGACAGGATATACATATTCCAATTAGAAAATCAGGAAAACAACATAAAAAGAATAGGCAAACTAAAGGACTTGGATATTGTGTAGCTATTAGTCAACAACTTTTTTGGTTATGAGGTCTATCTTTATATCCTTCAAAGCAATTGAAAATGGTGTAAAAAATATACCCTCATACCACTTCCAGTTTCCATGCTTTTTGTAAGCCCTCGTTTTCCTTAAGAACACTATCTCTTTGTTGCCAGCTATACATTCGTCGCTTTTTTCGTCTATTCTTACAAGCTCCCTAATGTACTCTCCTTGCCTTATATTTGTTATACTATCTTGATTTGACTCAAGAAGTTCTATCTTTACCTTCCCTTGCCCTTCTTTCAACTCACCACCTATTCTTACAAGGTTAGACTGACAGATAGTCCTAAATTTATCTACAAAATCTTTTGAAACAAAAACGCTACCTTTCAAAATAATTGTTTTAGAACCATCTTTTGATTTAGGGTATATGCTTTCTATGTTGTAAAGCTGGGATTCTTTTGCTACTCTTTTAGAGTTGTCTATCGCCGTAGAGGTTTTAGAGCTTATGTATTTTCTTCTTAAATCATCTGGGGTTTGAAGCTTATCCTCTTCATAGAAGAAAAAGCTGGTAGATATAAGTTTTTGTTTCATTGAAGTCTCTCTAAACATTAAAAAGCTGAGGTAATTAAAAGCGGAATTCATCGTATAATAAGGTACATAAGTCTTCGTTCTGTTGATAAATCCATAGGTTAGATTACCTATGTGCATAGGGCTTAATAGTCTAATGCTTAAATCAAATTTAACAAAGCTCATAAAATTGCTCCTATTTAGCTTTTAGATGATATCTTAGATAAACTAAAGCTTGATATATTATATTTGTGGTAAACACCGTAAGATAGACATCTTTTGTGATCTCTTTAAGATACTCTATTAGCTTGTCATAGTTATCGTTGGTTTGTGTTTTTGTGTTTATGTTTAAAATATCGTTGTTTTTCTCTAAAATATCTACGATCAAACTTAACATGAAACTTGAACTATTGCTAAATTCTCTCTTGCTACCTTGATATTTTACAAAAAGAGCAGAAGAGAAAAGACCAGCCTCTAAAAGTACTGAAATCGTTTTATTTGTTATATTCTCCAATTTTTTATAATCATTCTTATCAAAGTTTTTCAAAAGACTATATACCTCACTGGATATGACACTGTCAATGTTCTTCATGACTCTCACCTCTCTATTGGTTTTACCCTACCGAAACCTCTTGTATTCATACCGCCAAGTCCAATAACAGCTAACAAATTTATGGCATCTTTAAGCCTTTTTACAGCTTCTTCTGATTTATGATGACTTTTAAATATCGTATAATCAAAAAATCCTACTTCTGTGCTAAAAACTGTACCTCTTGGTATAGCTTCGTATGTAAAAAGAGCACCTTCTTTAACAGTGCCAGTTTTTGGATCTATAGCGGTAGAAGTTCTAACTTCTAAGTTTGCATTTACCAAGAAAGGAAATATACCGCTATTTACTATTACCAAATTATCTAATATACTTTGAAACTCTTTTGAAGAGCTTTTTTCTTTAAGAGAATCTAAGTTAGGTTTTTCTTCAAGATTTAAAGAAAGCCAGCCTACCGCTATAAAATTTAAATCTTTTTTAGGCTTCTTAGATATAAAAGCTTTTTCGTAAGAAGGTTCTTCGATCTCAAAGCCGAAAATATTATTCAATATCTCTGGAGTTGTAATCCACCTTGTGCCTATTGTGGTAAATATAGGGAACATAATTATGTTAGCATCAAAGAACTGAGCCTTTCCTTTTTGCGATTCTCCGTTGGTAGAGTATCCAAAGGTAAAACATATCATACAGTTTTCTTTACCGCATCCACCATCTGAGGTTATACATTCCCACTCTTCTAAAGAACCAGATAAGTAAGGATAAAAGCTTTTTACAACACCGCTTATGCTGCTTCCAGGAATCTTGGGTACTTTCGTATGAGGCTCTCTTAATATCGTATTGTCAACACTTCCTAACCTATATCCCCCTGTCCCTACATGTATAGGGTCAATAGCCACCAGAAAATATCCAAGCTCTTTTACCGACTGCTTTAAAGCTTCCATATATACCTCCTTTACCTTAAATGCTTCCACAGATTAAATATTTTAAAAATCCTCAAATCACAAGCGAAATCTAACATTGCTTTTTTTATCTCGCTATCCTTTATATAATCTCCTAAAAACATATCAAAAGTATCCTCAGCAAATTCGCGCCAATGAGGAGGAGTATAGGATTCCCCGTTAGCTTGAGGAGTTTTCCAGGAAAGATAATTTTTCTCTAAAACATCCATAGCTTTGTACAAACTGCTACTATTTACTTTATTAAACATATCCATTATTTTAAGCATATTTTCAAAATCTTTATTTTCTATAAAAAAGCTTTTTACGTTTGCTTTAAAGTAATCGTCATACTTTTCAAATGGTATTTTATCCTTATACATCAATGTTTCAAATCTCCTATCTGGAGAGTCTAATATTATAAAGTCGAACAAGGAAGGATAAAATTTGATAATTTCTTCTTTCTCGGTTTGATAGCTAACCGGTTTGTTGTCTTTATTTAGAAAATTGATAAAAAGCTTTTTTAAGTACTCGTCCTTTTTGTCTTTTTCCTTACCATTTTCTTTGTCAAACTCTTTCAAAGATATGACACTTTCTTCAAATCTAATCTCTTTATTTTTCAAAAGAGCTTCTTTTTCTCCAAACTCAAGGTAATCTATGTTCTTAACAGCCTCAAGAACTGTGTAAAGAGGATATTTGACTTTGAAAAACATACTAAACAAGTAAATTGGAAATCTCCCTACTAGATACTTAAACCTTTCTTTATACTTATTTAAAATGGCTTTTATATAATCAAGCACATAATTAGCCGGTACCAAGATGGATAATTCTTTTGGAGATTTTAAAAGTATCCTGTGATTTTTCTCTTCCTGTTCTGGTATAAGACTAACTTCATCTAAAAACTCTTCGCATTCTTTCAAGATTCTTCTTATCCTTGAAGGAGATGGATACTTTTCATAAAACCTATTAACTATATCATCAAAATTCATATTTTCTATCTCGGACAGGTCTTGAATAAAGAGCTCCTCTAACATATAGGCTATTATATCGCTTGGATAAAAATCTCCATCTTGTTTATCATCAAAATGCTCGTTAAGTTCTCTCAGTTTATTCTTTAAAGTTTGTTTCATTTTACCTTCTTTCGCCAAAGTGTTTTTGTCTTCTACATAACTCATACTTTTCTTAATACCGCCGCTCACGAGTATTTTTATCTCATCTCTTTTTTGCCAATATTCTTCCAAATATCTTATATTTTTATCTTTTATGACATTTTTAAATTCTTCAAAATCTTTTTCTAAATAGTTAATCATCTTTTCTTTATATTGAACATCTAATTCCCTTATTAAGAGTGTTCTTAAAAGCTCTCCGCTAACCCATTTTTCTACCGGAAGCTTTATAACTACTGCGCATAAAATTTTATCATCTATGTGGTTGATATTCTTTTTAGAGTATTTTCTCCTTTCTTCCAAAGCATTAGCCTTTTCTCTTATCTTCTTGCAATTTTTACATACAGCCTCGTCAGATTCATCGGTATGTGTTGTTATATTTGATTTGCAAACTATACAAAGATTTTGTCTCCAATCGGATGCAATCCTATTCCTTATGTTGTCCTCGGTTTCTTTGTAAAAACTTATGCTTTTTAAAAGTTCAAAATCTTTTGCTTTATTTTTGCTAAAAAACGACGCAATTTTTAGAAGATTTACAGTGGGTGATCTTAGGGAATATATTTTCAATACTGACTCCGGTTTTAGTTCTTCTGGAAAGATATCCTTTAGATGTTCAAATAAAAAGTCAATATTTTCTTTTATAAACTCCTTATCAAAACCAGGCATCAAAAACGCTATACAGCTTTCATCATCATAAAGCCTGTTGCCAAGCTGATATTTATAAGATATAACATGCTCTAGTTTTTCTTTGAACTTTCCTAGGAGATATTGCCTTCCTAATAGATCATCTATTCTTCTTAGATTGCTTACATATCTGTCGAAGTTCCACTCCACAAACAATATCTGCCACCTAACTTTGCTTTTAAATAAATACCATTCTATAAGATTTTTAGGTTTTTCATCCTTTTTAACAAAATCCCAAAGAAGCTGCACTATCAAGCTTTTTGCAAGACTTCCAACAGAATAACAATGATCTGAAAGCCTAACGTCGTTGGCTGGAATCCTAGTCTCAGCAAGGGCATCCTTAGTGTATTTTCTGTAAATTTTTACAATGTTTTCTTGCTTTTCCTCCAAAGATTTGTTTGAGTCTATTATCTTTATGATTTCTTTTTGAAGTTCTATTCTCTTTTTATCAAACTCTTTGTAGTTTAAAGGAATTTTCAATCCACTAAAAGTTATCGCATAAAAGTTTGATGAGCCTTGATTTTCATTCTCAGATACTCTTTGGGCTCCCTCATTAGATACAAATCCCTTGTCAAATCCAGAGTCTATACCATCGGACCCGGGACCAAAAAGTACATCAGCTATATAGTTATTCTTAGAAAGATTGTCAAGTTTGTCAGAATGGTGATTCATTATTATTTCCATAAATTGATCAGGATGTACTATATCTTCCATATTTGGTATTGATGGCAAAACGGATCTTATAAACTCGTTAGTCTTCGTTATAAACTCCTCTTCAAATAGCTCTCTGGCAATATGAGAAGAGTTTTTATCTTTATCGTTGGCATAAATAAACTTAGTGCTCATCTTACCAATATCATGGAATACACCCATTAGTTCAGCTATTAGAAAATAATGTCTGTATGTTTCTATAAATTCTTTAAAATTCATAGATCATCCCCTTTTCATATCTTTGTTTGCTGATATAATCTTAGCCTTGCCCCAACCTGAGGATCTTTTGGCCGATATACCGTAGGTTTCTATTAAGAGCTTGATGCTCTCTTCCAACACCTTTACATCTTCATCAAAATATTGTTGTTCATGGAATTTTGGAATATAAACAAGAGTTAGAGTACTTTTTGTACCTTTTGGTATCACTTCAAAATATATAGGCTGTGTGCCTTTTCTTGATTTTCTATCCATAGGATTTATAAGGTCTAAGTCTAAGTTGTTAAAAAATGAAGGATATATTCTTAAATTTGCAGAAGCATCAGTTTCTTCTTCGGCGCCTTTTTGAATACCGAAAAGCCTTTTTATGTTAGCTTTTTTATCTTTAAAATGTTTTATAGCTACCCACCTTATCATGCCTTTCCAAGTAGAAGGCGCAATGTATGGTATTTTAAATGTCTTATCTTTTTTGAGCGGATTATCTATAACGTAAAAGGCAGTATCATCCTTTGAAAAATAAACCTCTTGAAGCTCAAATTCATACCTTAATACGACCCATTTAGTTTTTATAGCTTTTATACCATCAAGCTCCTTTTCAAAATTTATAACAGACTGCATTAAATCAAAACTTTTGTTGAAGAAAGTTTTTATCTCACCTTTGCGCTTTAAAAACTTATCTTTATAAATATTTTTTTCAATACCATTTCCATATTCTTTACCGATATTTAAGAAAAAAGGAAGATATATAGGGGAATCCACCAGTTGGTTATCGAGAGACTTTGTAGATTCCTCAAACAATCTTTCCTTTATCTTTTTTTCGATGGTATCTTTGTGTTTGCCTTTTGGAGATTGATTTTTATATATTTCATCGCTTACACGTCTTCTATTTTTATCATCCTCTTCTAACATCTTTAAATACATAGATAGTATAGCATCATAGCTTTTCATGAAAGCACTCCCTTCTCAAAAGTTACTTCTTTCTCAAATATACAACCAGCCTGTGCAAGCGTAGTTTTTATAGCGCTCACGAAATCAGATCTAAGCCTTTCTTGAAACTCTATTATAACTCTAAACTTATAATCATTACCTTCTTTAATTATGTGAGAAGAATAAACCAAACTACCATTTGACTTAGAACCAAACATGTATGGATAATCTCGTTTTAGCTTTTTGCGTAAAAAGTACTTTATATAAAAACCATTTGGTATTTTAAGATAAAATTCGTTTATATCCCTAGGAATACGCATAGTAGGCCTACCTTTAAAGGTAAATGTATTAGATAAAGAGCCTAAAAATTTATTAGTGTCTTGAATCTTAAAATCTAGTCTAACAAACATCCTTATATTTGAAAGCATTCTATAAATATCATTATTCTTATTTTCATCTCTAAAAATGTTTCTTCTAAGCGATTTTAACTCGCCTATAGATTTTTTCACCTTTTGCTCATCTATTCCTTCTATATCTACAAAACCAAAACCGGCTCTAGCTTTAGCCCCTATATGTCCTAGTTCTTTTATGGTTTTCATCAAAAGATGAATATAATTTTCTGTATCTAAAATATCTTCCGTATTGTATGTATTTAACGGTATAAAACTTATGCTAGCATTGGTAATCCAAATAGCTTTAAAGTTTATATTTCCTTTGCCAAGCACTTCGCTTATCCATCTATTGTTATCTTGAAAGTTTGTAGGACTAATAGAAGAGTAGTTATCAAAGCTTATTCTAACCTGTTTCTGCCAATTAGTGGTACCCCATATATAACAACCTGCACAAATACTGGAAAGGTGTTTTTCTTTTTTATATATACATTTTTTTAAGCTGTTATCTTTATAATCTCCATTATAAACTATGGGACATATATATATATCAAATCCTCTTAATATAGCCTCTCCAAAATATCTCAAAGAGCCAACTATGGATGTTTGCCTTAGTCTTTCGGATTTTCCTTCTATATCTCCACTCCATATAGGTGTCAAAGATTTTACCTTAAAATCAATCATATTTTAACTCCTTAAATAATTTAACACATTTGTTCTATATGTGATTAGTTTTTGTCTTGGCTTCTTTAGCTCTTCTAAAAATTTATCTTGTGATGTAATATGTGTTGGGACATCTATGCTTTGATCTGCCTCCTTTAACAATGCTTGCAATACATCTTCTGATAACCTTCTTACCCCTTTATTATACTTAAAGTTATTTAATTTTTCATCTATAATCTTTAAATATCTAGATTTGTAGTCTTTACCTATACTAGAATTTATAACATCGTAAGCTTCTATGATAAAATTAGCTTCTATAAGCCTTCTCAAGGCTTCCTCTGTTCTTCCAAGAGCTATCAGTATTATAGCTAAAGGAAGTTGAGCATAGCTTTTTGGATCCAGCGTTTCAGATCTGTTCTCTATATCAAGTTCTACATATTTAGTTTTCAATTCTCCAACATCAAAAGCTACATAGTTAAACAAAGCATACAATACATCTTCTAAGCCCGAGAGGTTATATTCATATCTAGAATTAAAAAACCATAAAACATAATCTGCATAATCTTTTGCTGTATTCAATAAACGTTTATCGTTTTCTTCATATCCGCGCAAAATCATAATAGGTATCATTTGAGATATTGTCCTCTGTTCTTCATAGTGTTTGAGTTCTTTTAAATTCTCGTCGCAATAAATATCGTAAGCTTTTTTATACATCCCAAATCTCGCATAAAGTTCTGCAAGCGCTCCTTTTGTTCTGTAAAGCTCACTTTCTATATTAGCTTTCTTACTTAGATCATTTATTATATAGTTCAGCAATTTAAAAGCGGCAATACCTTCATACATTTCTGATAATATTGCAGCTAGGGTCGTAAGATATCTTCTTTTAAAGATGCCACTAGAACTCATTATTTTTTCTTTTATATTATCTATATTATTGTCTATAAACTCCTTCAACTTATCAAACTCGCCGCTTCTGTAGTATTTGTTTAGCTCGTTGTGAGTACTATCGTAATCAAGCAAATCAATTACAGCTTTTGGTATTTCACTTTCAAGCTCTTCTATTTTATTTTTTATATCATCTAATATAATCTTACTTGGCTTCAAAGTTCCTGCACTATATAAAATGTTAGTGTACAAGAAGTATTTTATCAAATTATATTTATCCAAGCTCTCTATTGGAGTGATAAATTGCAGATATTCATCTTGATCCAAACTATCTTTACTATTAAACTCATGATCTAATACTCTAAATATAATATTGTATATGTGTTTTGGAGTTGTGTTATTATAAAACTTATCTATGTATAATTTTGGCATTTTGCTTATATACTTACTTAGCTTCCCGTTGTCAACAACCCCTATATTATTCAACAACAAAAGCTCAAGCATATAAGGATAAAGATCTAAGATTCTTCTTATTTGCAAATTATTTTCTTTAAAAGGAGTTTCATTCTTATACTCCTCCAATAATCTTTTTAGCAAAGATTTATCTAAATCTGTATCTAAGCCTAACAAAATACCAGAATTTACGTTTTCCTTATTAAATATATCTTTTATAAAAGCTTCAAATTTAGTACCTTGAAATCCGTCTAAATTTATTTGTCTATGCCTATCATTATCGTAATCTTTTATGTAAAATCTGCCAGATTGTATATGAAAACCAAAAATATCGTTAATTTGCAAAGATATATCTAGCGACGTTTTGTCATTGGAGCCTTTATAATTAAAGCTATCTCCTGATAACTCAAAAAGATTTGAGTCTAACTCTTTTTTAATATCTTTTAGCCAGGGCATTTTAAATAAAGAAGCGTAGAAATCGGCCAATAAGCTAAGTTTTTTGTCATTACGCTTTTCAATCTTGGTTTTTATTTCGTTTTCCAGGGAGCTAATGAAAGTTTGCGCATAATCAATCTTATTGCTTTTACCTTCCAAAGAATTACCAAAATTTAATAATTTTTCTATATTGTCAGGTAAATGTTTTACAAAATCTTTAACTCTATCATCTTCTTCTACAAAATAATTGTCAACTTTTTCACAATATTCCTTAGCTTTATACATCAAATCTTTATCTAACAATCTGCCGTAAATACCAATAAATTGCAAGTTTTCTAGATTTACTAAAACGCTTTTTATATTACGTTTATTTTTTACAAGATATAAACTAACAGGAGGAATATGCTTTGCTAGGGCTTTTAGAATATAAAGATATAAATGCATTGGAGATATGCCCTTTAACTTAGTATTTTCCTTAAACTTATTAGCATTAACGTAAAAAGTCAAAACGTTTTCCTTTAATATATCTATATTGTCGTGTATATATTTTGTAATTTCTTCTTGGACACTTCCTCTTTTAACAGATGCATAGTGAACTTTCTCTTTTCTATTATCTATACTATTTTTTATTAAATTATAAACAGTATTTAAAAATTTAGAAAGTTTATCTGCCTTTTTGTTATTTTCTAAATAAACGAGAGCAGCCACTATGTAGCTTTTCTTCTCAATCTCTTGCCTTTGAAAATTACCTGTTTCGTCCGTTAATATATAAAGGTTTTCTGGTTCAAAAATATTACCCATTTTTAAACACAATCTGGTTTTTTGATGCTTCTACAAAAAGTATAAAAATCACAATCTTTTAAAGCACCCTTTCTTATGTTATCTTTTATACCTATTATATCTTCCTTAGACACATGCTCTTCGATATAGCTTATAAGTTTATCCTTTGTTCTTTTAAAGATCTGATTGTAATTGCTTTGGCTAATATCAGTGGGTTTTTCTACATAACCTAAATACGCACAAAAAACTAGCTGCTGTTTTTCCGGTAGGTTTGATATAAACTCTAATATCTTTGTGCAGATGTAGTTGCTGATTTCTAAATCTTCAACATCAAGATTATCTTGACTTGTTATACTTTTTATATATAACTCTTCTATATCCAATTCTTTATCTTCAGAAGAAGCGTTTAACTTGGCATTTATAGCTGAGAAAAATATCTCTTTTGATTGATATTTTGCTCTCTTGTTAGACTCTGTATCCTCACTATTTTCTTTATTATC
>ERZ1669247.649-NODE-649-length-10440-cov-4.455561_pt1 | contig 10440 bp, 6 predicted proteins | sample MGYA00579297_ERZ1669247 | MGnify/ENA primary metagenome ERZ1669247 (study PRJEB41166, sample SAMN08046056) | hot springs metagenome | biome: hot spring; feature: acid hot spring; material: thermophilic sediment; isolation source: thermophilic sediment from acid hot...
CCTACATATTGTATTTCTACCTTTACGGTTGGTTAAGTATGTCCATTTCAGGCTTCAGTTTTTATTCCAACTATGGTGGAATATTCCTAATATTTGCAGTGATGGCGATTGCAAGGTTTGCCAGGATAATAACTGATGCAGTTACAATGAAGGGTATAAATTCTGCCTCTATAAGCTAAATCAAATAATTTAAATAATATTTTACAATCAATAGTTAGAATTTCTCTTATACCTTTTAATGAGTAGCCTATTTATCTGGATTTGAGATAGTACCATTTATTGCATGTTATAAATTTATTGAATTGCGTACAGTATGCGCATAGAACCTAATAATTGAATTATAAGCAAGAATTTTATACGAGAATTTCTTGATAATATAATGAGACTCAAATTTCAAATTTCTTTGTTTCTCTCATTTTTAATACTGGTAAGTGTAATTTCAATGACGGTTCCTGTAAATTCTCAGAGCAGCAGTGGTTATGGCATCCTGCATGCCAGTGTATGGCCGCTTAGCTCCTCCATCCTGATCAATAATACAACTTATTTTACAGATAACGGGACCATAATTACAAGCCTGGAGTCAGGTTCCTATTATGGAAATGTTTTCAGTTACGGTTTCCTCAATCAATCAATATCTTTTAACATTCTAGCAAATAAAACCACATCAATTTCGGTCAGCCTGAAACCGGTTGAAAGAATGAAATATAATTACAATTTTTCAGAGTATCAATACCCTGATGCATGGAAGCTCGCAAATCAGAGTTACGGCACCTGGTTAAAGGGGAAAGGTTATAATATGCTAAATGTCTCTGACGGGTACAATTTTGAATCTTCAGTATTGATTATGAATGAGCCTGTGTATGGCTCATCAAATGATTCTTTTACATTCATATCCTCTGGAGGAGAAAACTATGATTTTGGGGTTCAGATTTACGGTATTTTCCCGACTGTAAATTTTTATTTGACACCTAGTCAAAATACCTATGGGTATTCCCAGAATGGTTACTTTATGGGATTATTCTTCAACCCATATCCCACGCCCTTTATAATATCTTATAATGGCACATTAGTTATTCTGAACAAAGCAATACCGCTTTCGGAAGAATACGTTTTTCAGATTATCACTAATGAAAACTCATCAAAACCATATGTAGATGGGTATATAAATAAATTATTAATATACAATTTTTCCGTGCAGCTTCCAACAGAGCCTTACCTTTCAGCATATTCGGGATATTATGGGTCCGGAGAGAATGTGAACATAATGCTGTTATCTGCAGACATAAATTTCACTAATCCCCCATTGAGTTATACTGAGGGTTATGTTTCACCACAAAACACAACCATAGTTCAGGAAAATCAAAATATTGGATGGAGTGGCTGGTACTATACCTATGGTATATCCATGGCCGCTCCAAATGGATATTACGTAACTGTTTATACAGATTCAGATAACATGAGTTATTATATTTCAAATGGTTACATTACATATACTCACGAGCAGAAATCTTCAAGCTGGCTCAATGTTTCATTAAGCCCAGTAAGTTCATTAAATAGTGCATATAATTACAGCGGTTCTTTTAATACATTTCCCTATGATCTTAATATTTCGCCTCCAGACCAAGTAATGCAGTATTTTTCATGGATCTCACAGATGTCCTACGGAGGCGGGAATGTAGTAATAACAGGTCCAAATACCGCACTTTACAATATTTCAGAATCTAAAATTTCATTGTTATCGGGAAATGAACTCTCAGTGTCATATTATTCACAGATTTATAAGAATTATATCGTAATTAGTGGAAGATCTTTTTACAATTACCCAATGATAGAGATATTTTCAAATAATACGTCTTCACCATTATATATAACAATGAATAACCAGAATGAAAGTGGAAATACCTTCGGTTATTTCTTCATAAAAAATTATATATTATATGTTGTATCGGGCACCCCTTTTTATTGGAGCCCTAGCTATGAGGCAATAATCTACGAATATAATATAACAACAGGAATCCTTTTAGGCAGTATAACAACCCCCATTCCTAACCTATATCCCATTCAAATGCCATATTATGCAACTTTCAACGGGCTAGACTTCCAGATAGCCTTAATGAAAAACAATGGAAATGATTTCGTTTACGCCTTTAATTTAACCAAAGATACATGGACTAATGAAACTATTGATGTAGAACAGGCCTTTGGACAGAGCCAACTCAGCTACCTCAACGATCTTATCGGTGTGGGGAATCTATCATTCTTTCTATGTTGCGGGGAGTTGGCAATTTTCAGGAATTCCGGATTTGTAGCCCTTGTAAGTAACCAAGAACTAATGGGAATGAATATGAATGATATTACATATTCTGATGGTTATTATTTCATCACAGGCTCATTCAATGAAAAGATCGGAAGTATTCCCGGTATGCTTGGTTTGAAAATATACGGATCTGAGGTCACTGTGAATGAATTCCCATTATTTTATAATCACTCCGTTTTCGAAAAAATTTACGGAAACTCATATGGAATTGGCTTTCCTGAAGGATTACTTATTTTTTATCAGAGATATGGTCCATACGATTCTAATCTGTTCAGTCAGATAGGAATTATAAGAATGGATTATTCGAGGTTAGAACTGCATCTTAATCCCGCAAATGGTTCAGATGTATATATCAATGGAAAAGAGCTTGGACAAAACAACTCAGGAAGCATTAGTATATTTCTGAAAGCAGGCGAAGCTAACATTCTCGTTACAAATCCTAACTATTACAGTTATAATGAAACTGTATTCTTGAATCCAGATACCAATAATACTGCGTGGATCAACCTTACAAAGGCAGTTAGTTTTCTTCAGGGAACTATTAGTCCAGGACGGGCCACTTTATTTATTTCAAATAATGTTGTGAACATAACAAATGGAAGTTTCCGTATTCCTATTATGATGGGCAGCTATCCCATAAGAGCCAGTGCCAGATATTATGTATCATACAAAGGAAATGTGATAGTAAATTACGGTATCAACTGGTTGAACATCAGTATGTTACCAGCAAGTGGGTTTCTGATGGTGAGTGTGAATGTTGAAAACACTACCATGCTGATAGGTACAAATGTAACACTGATAAAGGGATACAAGGACAATATTTCCCTGTATCCCGGGTTCTATAACATCACTTTAATTCATACCTATTATAATGATATTCAAATAAAAAATATCCTTATCACAAGTAATAATACAACGTATATTTCAGCAAACCTTAATAAGGCAAATGGAACGCTTATTGTACATTCATTCACAAGCAACTCAAGTTTATATCTAAATTCACGTTATATGGGAACCGGCCGGGATAAATACAATTTTAGCCTCGCACCTGGCCAGTACTGGATCAACGCAACTGCACCTCAACATTTTGGATTCTCATTGTTATCGAGTGTTACTTCTGATAATATTACAGTTGTGAACATCTCGCTGCAGAGATTTAGGTATGTAAGAGGCTATCTAAATGTGGAAAATTTCGTCGTAATCTGCAATAATGTATCATACATCTTTCAGGGTAACAGCTATAACTTAACTGTTGGATCAGGTAATTACACGCTTGTATTCATGAAAGAATATTACAGTGATATAACTATTAAAATTCATATTTCCAACACTACTGAAATTTACTGGCAAAATGTTTCTATGACAATGAGAAATGGAACTCTCCTGCTAAATGTGCAAGGATATTACGGTTTCGAACATCATCTCTTCCCACAGATCTTCTATGAGGGTTCATCCTTGAAATATTCAATTCTAAATATAACAGGGGAAAGTTATCAGGAATTGAACCTTACGCCTGGATATTATTCAGTTTATCTTATCCTGCCTTCCTGGAATTCCACCCAAATTTCATTTTCCATAACAGCTGAAAATTATACCAATGTATCGGTGATTATGAACATATCATGGGGAAAAGTTGTGATAATTTCAAACATACAGAGTCTGAATTATTCTATTGAAAATCCTTCTGCTTCTGACAATATTTTAAAATACGGGGTAATAGAAAATGGTTCATCAATAATGCTCTATCCAGGCAATTTTACTTTCATATTCTCTGCAGATCATTATCTTCCTCAGAATTTTAATATAACTGTAAACCCCAATACAACCCAGATACTTTACATCAATATGACAAGGGCAACTTCTTATTTGAAGGGGACCCTATCGCCCTCATCTGGATCAATAATTTTCGATAATGAATATATCTCAGTTACTAATGGCAGTTTTATGATCAGTACTGTTCCCGGAACGTACAGTATTTCATTCAATGCGTCATCATCTTGGTTTGAACCTATTTCCATGTCAGTGTCGCTAAAGCTCGGAATGAACTGGCTGAATGTAACTCTGAAGAGATTCGTCAATGTTACAGTACAGTTAAATGGAGTGAATGGGCTTGAAATCTCCGGAATTAATGTTTCACTTACGTATACAAATCAAAACTCAAATGAAATTCTAAAAGTTTCTGGAACAACTAACTCTTCTGGCACAGTGAGATTCATGAAATTACCACAAGGACCCTATAGTATTTTTATTACAGGCAAGGGAGTAAATGAGGAATATTCAATAAATGTTAATGGAGATCAAAACCAGCTTTTCAGAGAGAATGTTTACACAAATCAGATTCTTAATGATATCACCGCATACATCTCTTCTCTCTTCATATTTTCCGTAATTTTACTTTATATTTCATCAGCCATAGAAAAGAAGGTGAATGATTGAATTTACAAAATAAGGTAGGAATTTCTCTAATGGAAGATGAAAATTCAGTGTTTAGCTTGCATCCTTCTGATATAATAACATTTGATCCAATAGCATTCTTGGTCCCCTTTATTTTCGCTTATATTGCTTATATTTACTACCACAGCAATATTTTTATATCATTGGTTTTAATTGCCGCTGCACTCGGGTTCTTTATGTACAATTATTTATCCTTCAGAAATACATTTTACACCATCACGAACAGAAGAATCATCAGTTACAATGGATTGCTGAGAAAAATGAGAGGGATGCCATTATCAGCAGTGGATAACGTTGGTTTCAAGCAGACCATCATACAGGGAAAGAGCAGATCTGTTGTTGTCAAGGATAAAAAAGGGAATTCAATTGAGATCAAAGGTATAAGGGAATGGAAAGAGGTAACGGAATTCATAATGAAAAGAAGATATGGAGAAAATATAATAATAAATTTTCAATAATTTTTTATCTCTATGAAATTATAGTCATTTATTGCAATACTCTTTAATGCAATGCTGAAATCCTTCATACTTTTAGGTCTTTTTGAAGGATTAGGCTCGATTGCCCTTCTAATGAACAAATTAAGTCTCTCTGAAACCCCAGAATTGATATTTCTGAGATCCGGGACATCAATAGCCTCCATTATTTTTATTATTTCATCTGGGCTATCAAAAAATTTTCCCTGATTGATAAATTTTGACAATTCAGCCTGCCTTTTGTTAAGGTTCAGGGATTTCTCAGCAGTGCCGGAAACTCCGGCTAGTTCATAGTATAATAATAATCCTAGCTCATAAATATCATATCTCTGATCAACCACATTCTGGTTGACGAGTATTTCTGGTGGGGCATAATGAACTGTCGCAGTGGAGAATGTGGTTCTCCCTGAAGTTACTACCTTTGCTGTTCCAAAATCAGTGAGTTTTGGTACAAGATAACCCTTGAGTATACTATTTTCAAGTTTCTGAGGATCTACCGACTCATTCTTGAATGTATACCTTCCTACAGATGAGAAAAGTATATTGTCAGGTTTGATGTCTCCATGAATAATTCCCTTTGAATGGGCTTCATAAAGACCGTCAGCTACCCCCGTTATAATAAGAAGTAATGGTCTAATATACTCTTTTTTTGTAAATAGATCGTATCCATCGGAGAGTGAACCACCTGTGAGGAATTCCATTACTATGTAAGGGGGGCTCTTCATATATGCTTCAAGTCTATTTACCCCGTTGTACCTCTCAATCTCCGGTAAATGCGTATCGATTATGCTTACAATATTCCTGATTCCCTTGAGGTTTTTCAGTTTCAGATGTTCTTCGTTGAATTTATTCAGTGTATTTGCATCAAATGCAATAGGGGTACCATCCTCACCAGCCTCTTTAAGCACTTTAATGGCGACACGCCTTCGGCTTGATGGGTCATATGCATCCAGAACATAACCAAAGCCACTCTTCACCCCAATTATGCCCCTTACTGTATAACCTTCAAGGAATCCAGATTTTACCCAGCATAGTGGAGGTCGCAAGGAATCAACATCCTGCGAATTTATCTTAACATCCTGTGTCTTATCCAGTAGAGATTTACCTCCAAAAAATCTTTGAGAGATATTTCTAGAAATTATCGATGTTCCAAGATATTCAACCGTTACTACTGATCCAAATATCAGCGTTGAGGGTATGAATAATTCACTTTTCCCAGTCATTACCAATGTGTATAACACGGCAAACAGAAACCATATTATGGGGGCATTAGTCTTTATTTTCTTGACTCCCAATATCATGAAAATCAGAAGGGTAAGTACAAAGAAAACTATAAAGAAAATAAGAACCATATAAAGTATATTTGACATTGAAGTGAAAAAAGAGTATGTATTATAAAGGGAGAACATCTTATTTCCAAAAAGGAGCATAAAAATGAGTGTTGTCAGACCCCCTGCACCAACATTAATAATGGCAGAATATTTCATTTTATCCTTTATATGGAAAACCAGATTTTCTACGCTTTCGAACGTCAACCAGACGATAATAAGAAGACTCAAGGCCTGAAGGGCTAGGATCGCAAAATTAAACGTAACCTGGTTCACCGGAGCATTTCTAATCGAGAGCTGGTTGAAAGGAATTCCGGCAAGAATTACTATGGGGAGTGAAGCAGAAAAAATTGCAAAAAAATTTCTTGATTTGGTATCCTTTGATTCTATGAAAGATATAAAAGCAGATAGCATAACGGTGGTTGAGATGAAAAAGATGAAAGATTCAAAAGACAATAAACTTAGTCTTATAAAATCAAAATAAATAAATCCAGAGATTATGAGAAATCCTGAGATAAGTAGGTCTTTTGCCTCTCTTATTATGCTGAATCCCCATATAAGAAATGTAAGGGTAAAAGAAATTAGAAAACCTGAAAGCATTATGTAAAATAAATCGTTAATTAATACCACAGAAATTATGAACCTAGCTGAATTAAGTGGGATATCCGATACAAGACCATTTATTGGACTGAGCATTCTCCCGTAACGAATGGCAGCATCAATGAAGAATATATACAGGTAGATGAAGGAAAGTGAGTATCCATTTTCTTTTTGTTTTGTAATCATTGATGGTATGATAGCCAATAATGACAAAGTTAGGAGAAGGGGAATGGCCACATTTATAACGTAAATCTGTTGCTTGAGAAGCACTAGAAGTATTAAGGTTATTAGTATAATAAAAGAGATTATTGATACGAAATTCAATATGGTGAATATATTCTTAATTTTCTTGTTATGCGTCATCATTAGAGCGAAATCCTTGTTTTCGAGTTTTATTTTAAGTGACATATTATTCAATCCCGTATAATTTTTATAAATTTTCCATTATCCAAAATTAAGATACCCTTTTTTCCTCCATGGTACTCAGATGAAAAAACCGTGATCAATTTGCCGTTGAAGTTGTCAGCAATACCATTCATCTTAACTTCGTGCCCTCTAATCAGATGGGATAGATTATTAGTCTCCATAAAGTGTTCAAAAACGTCCCTTCCAAAGAAATAAGCTCCTTCTGCCCTTGTACTGGGAAGAAATCCCTCAATAAATTCTCTGGGATCATTCCATAAAATTTCAAATCCCCTTTTGTCATCTGGAACTATGTCGCCTTTCCTAAGGTTCCTTATATCCTCTAGAGTAAATTCTCCTGACGCTATACCTCCATGAAGGCACAATATCATTTCATTCAGGAGAATCCCATAAGGAATTGAGGCGAACATACTCAGAAAATCATCATATAGATAATCTATTCCGTTTTCCTTAAGTTCATCGAGAAATCCATAATATGGAGGAGTAATGGAACTCTCATGGTTTCCCCGTATTATGAATACCTTATCCGTTAGGAATTTCATTTCCATTGAGAAAACAAGATTTCTAAGGCTCTCCGGACCTCGATCTATGAGGTCTCCCAACATTATGACACAGTAACCTTCGTGCAATTTGTCAAAAGCAAGACTTGAGACGTCTATTGCACCGTGTGTATCACCCACTATGGCCACCCTATCATATTTTAATTCTAAGAGGGAAGGCTCTTTCGAAAAATAATCCTTGAGGGTAACTACCAGATCACCAATATAATCTGGAACCAGCAGGTAATCAATCATTGGATAACCCTTATCACTGTTCCTTCACCTAGTTTTATGACATCTCCCACATTTATATTCCTGTCTCCTTCAATTTTGGTGAAATAACCGGATTCAAAGATATAAGTCCCATTTGTACTTTGAAGATCTCTTATTATGAATTTATCATCCTTGAGTTCTATCAGTGCGTGTCTTCTTGAAATTGATCCATCTGGCATCTGGAGCAGGTTCTCTGGGTTCCTTCCAATGCTTATGGTCTGAAAAATGCTGAAATCCAGATCAAGAGTTCTTCCAACAAGTTCTGGTGATGGGGATTGAATAATTGCTATTTTCAGTATCTTAGGGGGAGGTGCTGTAGGTGGTGCTACGGCTGGCTGTGACTCTACAGATGGACTATTAACTGTACTTTGAGCCGGTACTGATGTCATCTCCTTCTGTACCTGAGGTGGCTCTTGTGTAACAGGAGCCACAGACGGGGGTGCATTCTTCTCTACTCCGCACACTACACAGTAGTCATACGAGTCGTCGTTTTCAGTTCCACACTTACTACATTTCCACATTTCAATCACCTTTTTTCTTTATTCTACTAGTTTCATTATAAATCTGCTTCTTATCAACCTTACCCGTTGGTGTTGAGGAAACAATGTTTTCAAGTTTTCTGGTAGATTCAATAAGTTTTATATTCTTTGTTGCTTCAGCCGCTTTTCTGGCTTCTCCTATCGCCTTCGTAGCTCCAGTAATGTCTCCAACTGATGTAAGGTATTCAAATTTCTCCACATTCATCTTTACCCTGGCTGCATTTATGATATCCTGTCTTGTACCGGAAAAAATTTTCTTAGAGTCATTTGTTCTTGTTATTTTGAATTCAATGGATTCTGACTTGCTACTTCCATTTTCATCCTTATAGTCTATAGAAATATTCATCACATTCACTATTCCTTCCTTCCCCGGGGGCACCACCACCTGGCCTGTGATTAGAAAGGGTATATCCGAAATCATTCCAATATTAAGCAGATACTGATTTCCCTGTTGTATGAAATTCTGGTCATAAGATTTGAAGTCTGTCCCCTCCCTTAAATTCAAACTCATAACAGCAGAGGTTGCTACAGTCTTATTTAGCTGCTGAACATAACTTCCAAATATGGTGCCTATCTGACTTCTATCTACTATATTATAAAATTCTCCATTAGTTATATCCGATATCTTTTTTATTATTTCCTCATTGTAATCTGACCCTATTCCAATTGAATTTATCTTTATTCCGTATTCCGCTGCCATACCTGCGATGGATTCATATCTGTGTATGTCCGTCACATCAGTTGGCTGCCCGTCGGTAAGCATAATCAATGTAACACTTCCTGCATCTTCTGCATAAGGTCTGGCTTTATTTATTATAAAGTCCATAGTTTTAAATAGCGCAGTTCTGCCGTGGGCAGTTATCTCCCTTATACCATTCTCAAGTCTTTTCACGTCATTTAAGCTTGTGTGATCTGCCACTACCTCAACTTCGTCAGAGAATGAATAAATCGACACATAGTTGCCGGGATTGAGTTCATTTATTGCTGAAATAGCTGCCTGTTTAGCTGTTTCTAATTTTTCACCTACCATAGAAGAGGATTGATCTATAACTATTATTAGCCAGTTTCCTGTTATCCCTTTTTGTTGGTGAACATTCTCTTTTCTTCCAGAAATTCGAATAGTAAAAAAAAGTCTTGTAGATGAATCTGCAAAAGAAAAATCATTTGACGATTCCAGCTTTATATCTAGCATTGTAATGTAATTGATTAATGTATACTTATATTTTTTTCCTGATTCCTCCATTCATTTAAAAGCGTTAACATTTTATTATCCCTAATTATGTCTTTTGCAAAAGGGGAACAATGAATATAAAATTCAGCAGAGGTACGTTGATAATCGATAAGGTGGAAGGTTGGAAACCTGAATATATATCTTATGATGATAGGATCAGCGCATTCCGTGCACCTGCATTCAAATATTCCGACCTAAAAAAAATTTATCCAGAGGCTGAAGATCAGGTCTTCGAAGATGATAAAATAATAGATATATCCCAT
>ERZ1669247.651-NODE-651-length-10416-cov-3.400058_pt1 | contig 10416 bp, 6 predicted proteins | sample MGYA00579297_ERZ1669247 | MGnify/ENA primary metagenome ERZ1669247 (study PRJEB41166, sample SAMN08046056) | hot springs metagenome | biome: hot spring; feature: acid hot spring; material: thermophilic sediment; isolation source: thermophilic sediment from acid hot...
TAAGGCTAGTATAGCTACTATTATTACCATTAGCCTAATGACTAACGTGTATTTCACCATAAGTTAACCAGTAACTTATCCTACTAATAAGTGAGCACTCTAATCTATACTATTGCTCATGACAATTATACACGTTCATTGAAGACTACGCTTAGGTGATTATGTGTAGGAGTTTAGTTCTTATGGTTCAAGTATTATTTCTGCTGATATTTCATTGTCTTCACTTAGCTTGAAGGCTACTAAGTCATCATATTGATCAAGCTCCATGATGTTCCACCCATCCTTGAGTTGAACCTCCTCTGCACGTACTTTAGCTGCCAGTGAGTATTCAGCTATGGTTAACTTAGCCTGCTTGCTAACGTGGATCTTAAGTCTCCTCCTATTGAAGCCTCTAAGTGGTATTCCACCGAACCAGCCGTTTAAGCCACTTGACTCCCTTGAGTATGCCCCATCCCATATCCATACTCTAACTGGGGCTAGGGGCTTTGATAGAATTTTATCAACGGGTATTGTGAATACGCCACCAATACCTGACCTGTATGCGTATACTCCAGTATGATTAGTATGTGATGCCCCCAGGTAGAGGTTCTCACCGTCAGTTGCCATTCCTGATATGAAGCCTGTTGAAGCTATTACCTGCGGTGTCACTGAATCCATGCGCATTAGCAGTGTTACGTCGGATCTGGCTGATGGTTCCTTTAAATGGTCCCATGGATTAAAGGCTATAATGGGTATCCCATACACATACACCTTCTGTGACCTAACACCGCCTAGGTGATAGGGCATCCCATCCTCTGGGTTGTGGGTTTCCAGTAGTGGGAATAGTGTGTATTTATCCTTATCAGGTTGAATGTAAATTAAGGCTCCTGCATAGAAAGCCATTAACCTATTTTGAAGCTGAATAATCTGCCCACCCCTCCTACGTATCTTCATTCTTCTACCTGGTTCCAGTGCGAACTCAAACTCATTAACCCTATTCACTGATCCATCCCTCATATTGTATATTACTATGGCTGAATCCTCCATTAATGCTGGGTTGAATAACGTTGCGTAGATTTTATCATCCTTAAGCTCCATCTTGTATACTGTACCCTCAGCCAGGTACTCCACCTTACGGTCCCTAAGCTCGATGCGCCATAGGCCTAATTCAGCGTGTCCATCAGCTCTAGTGAAGTAGACTGAATCCTCATGACCATCGTAGAGTAGGTCAGTTACCTCACCGTACCAGTGGTTTGGAGGTATCTTATTATCCCACTTCCTTGACCAAAGCACCTCAACCCTATTATTCTCATCAATCATGTGTATGTGACTGTACTTATTCCTCATGTCTTGGAGTCCATTAGGCAAAACACCGGGTGGTGCCTTAAGCCAACCACCAATGAAGAGTAGGTCCCTTGAATTAGCCATTGCTGCATGAGTATCCCCAGCAACCCTGGGTTGGGCTCCAAGCTTCTCGTAACTATATATTAACCTACCGTCTGAGTAAACCTTGGCTGCATGCCCATCATGAATTATCATTGATTTGGATTTAGGGTGAAAGCCTATGTAAAGGCATCTGAAGCTATGGTGACCTAGGCCAGCTTCATCATGGGCTATGAAGCCCTCAAGCAGTAGATCCCTAGCCATTATTATCCCCATGGTTGAAGACTTAATAAGGATGCCCTCTAACCTATCCTATACCTCATCATTATCCTCATGCTGTGGTGTACTGCTTTAGGTGGTTTATGGTGTATTTGCTACATGTAAAACATAGTTCCCGTAGTAATGCTTATTAAGCACTTAACATCTATAATAATAATGCAAGTTAATTACCTTAACCTTGGCCGTGGATTCACCTACGTTGAGTTTGATTATATTCATAGGGTTGACTGGACATATAGGGCCAGTAACTATGAGTTCAATTACAATGTCCTTGAATCTTACATAAATGAACCTGAGAACTACGCCCTAGAGTTCGCCATACTTAAGGTTAATAATAAGGCTACGCTTAAGAGTATACTAGGCATCATTAGGAGTGACGCTAATGTTAAGGAGATTATTAAAACCACACCATTAAACGCAGGCTACCCTAAGAGGGTTAGTATTGTTCTGAAGGTTAAATTAGATAACTCCACCAGGCTTAAGGCATATAGGTTGGGTGGCATTGAGGTTAAGGACATTATAACTAATGGCGTGGAGAATTGGGGATTCGCATTACCCAGCTTAAGTGAAGTTAACAGGCTTAAACAGTATTTGGAAATGGGTGGTGAGATTAAGGAAATGCGAGTAAGGCGCGTTAACGCCGATGATTTAATATACATGACTAGCTACAGTAAGTTAACCCCATTCCTAAGTAGGGGTGAGTTAAGGGTATTGAGGACTGCTTACGAATTGGGATTCTTCAATGAACCAAGGGAGGCTACGTTAAGTAAGGTTGCAGATGAATTGGGATTATCCACTACAACTGTGAATTATGAAATAAGGAGGGGAATATATAAGCTACTAACCCTAATACTAAGGGGAGGCAATCAGTATTACGATTACTGAGATTAAAACTCATTAACCCAAGACCTAATGCTAATACTTAAATGCTCTCACCGAATTATAAGCAGCAATGATTAGAATCAGTAAACTCATCTTAGGCGTATTAGCGTTAACTACTGTGATACTTGCCTCAATATTAATGGAGTCGGTGACCTTACCTCAATATCAATTACCCAGTAATAAATCCTTCATAATACTTTGGGTGACGCCATGGGGTGGGACAAGCAATTACTCAATACCCACCTGGGCTATCCCAGGGGTTGTTGTTTGGTATCAATGTAATAACCCATCAGCATCATTATCAATGGTTAATCAACAGGTAGCGCTTATTCAACGCTACCTCAGTCAAAACAGGACAGTCTTCATAAACCTAATGTGTGAGTTACCCAATGAGTGGAGGGGTCTACTCCACTACATCACCATCCCCCAGTATTTATTAGTTAACTTAATGAATATTGATCCAGGTGGTAGGAACCTCTACATAGGGTTCAGTGAAGAGTCAGCATGTGTTAATGACCCAGTCTGCAGGGCAACAATGGTGGGTATTTATAAGGAGGTTCATGCCCTCTTTCCTGAGGCTGGCCTCTTCTACTACGCCAGTTTACGTGACCTTCCAGACAATGTCCTAGCCCTGGCTAATGAGGCTAACTTAACCTTAGTAGGTTACGATAATTATGATTACAATTACGTTAATGGTACGGTCGTTGTTCCTCAGTACGCTATAAGTGACATGATTTACCTAGAGGAACATGGCTACAATGGTAGGTTTATCATGGGGGAACTTGGGTTAAGGGTTTGCGACCAGGAGGCATACGTATATGCTTGGCAGAATCCCTACGTTGGCCCAGTTAATTGCACGGCACCAGCTATTTATGACTCACAAATATTAAGACAATATGAGGAGGAGGTTCACCCAACCTTCATAGGTATTTGGGCTTGGAATGGCCCACCCTTCGGTGTTGTTGATAATCCACTAATGCTGGAGGTGATAAGCAAGTACGCTGAGACACCTAACCTTCAACCAATTACCCCACCTTCAGGTTCGATAAGGTTAGCTTCATGGGGTCTTTCATTTAATCCACAGGGCTTAATGCAATTAATAACTAACTACACGTTATCAACAGGCAACTACGTGATTTACTCACCAATTTCAATAAATGGATTAATGCCTAATGAATCAACACTCCTCAGCATAATGAACTCCAGTAATCCACCTAATGTTATTCAGGTTAATGGAGGACCATGGCTACTTACCCTAGCCTTAAGTGGAGTGCGGTTACTTAACTTAACTTCCGTAGCCTCATCCATGGGTATGCTTAGTAATGGGGTTGAGGAGGTTATGTTGGCGAACATGTTTAACGGTACCTTACTTTCATTACCCATTAATGTATACAGGGGTGATTTACTTTACATTAATGTTCAGTTACTTAGGGAGTATAACTTACCAATACCAACTACAGTGGAGCAGTTGATTAATGATACAGAGGAGTTAGCTAACTACGGCTTTACGTGCGTATGGGTTATTCCAAGTGGGGATAATGGGCAAGATCAAATTAACCTATGGCAATCATTATTCCTTGGACTAGCCAGTGAGAAATATGGTCCAGCAGTCGCTGCTAGGTTAATGAATGAACTCCTCTACGGTACCCTTGATCTACGTAACTCAACAGTAATTCAATTAATTAATGAAACCAATCAATACTACTTAACCATAACTCAATACGACTGCTCAGGCTGGCAGTATATGAATTGGGCTGAGGCAACATCACTGCTACTTCAAGGTGCGGCAGTTTTCCAGGTTGGTGACTCTAGGTTGGCTGGTTACGCCCTTCAACAGGGTACACTGGTGTACCCGGCTACGGCCCCTTACATTAATAATACCTCAGTGAACATTATTGCTGAACCATTTCCAGGAACTGAGGGTGTTTACGTTATTGATGTTGATTCCGCTGCAATACCCATTAACGGTAACTCAATGATTAACCTCAGTGAACGCTTCGTTGAGTTCTGGGCTTCACATGCTGGTGAGTTAACTTGGGTAAATGCCTCAGGGGGATGCATGACTTGGCGTAATACATTAATTAACTCAACACCGCTGCAGGGCTTGAATTGCATTCAATTACTTAATGAACCTAATTACGGCTTCACTGTAAGTCTTAGTGATGAGGGATTATTAATGAAACCATACAGTTACCTCACTGAGGGATTACTTAACCTACAGAATTATGGAGCCGACTACTTAACAAACTTCACGGAGATTCTGATGCTTATTGAGGAGACCACTTACCAGGAGTGGGTTAACGCGAGCAAGAGCGGTTTAGGTTACTTAGGCTACTTCAAACACCCCTTCGCACAGTACCTACCTCCATGGGTTAACCCAATAAACTACAGTATGCAGAGCTACACGCCCTGGTGGATTTTAAATGAGACTAAGAAAACCACAGTAACCAGTATTTCAACAAGTAGTGCATTAAGCACATCATCAGTAACCGTAACCACTACCTATGTAACCACAGTCACAAGTATGGCTACCTCCACAATGATTAATACTGTAACTAAGGCATTAACAACCACGGTTGTAAGCACTGTAACCATTATTAAGCAGACCGCATCAGCATTATCATGGGCTTTAATAGCCGTAATCGTGGTGATAGTTATTGTAGTGGCGTTGATTCTACTTCATAATAAAGGATTATGAGCCAGTGTATTAAATACCATGCAAAAATGCTTAAAAATGATCCTTAAAAGGGATTAACCCTAGGGTGTCTACTATTGATTTTAAACTAGGCTCAAGGTATGATCCATTGAAGGTTGAGGAGGCGATATTAAAATTCTGGGATGAAGCTAAGATACCTGAGAAATGGAGGGACTTTAAGGGGGAGGGGTTATTCACGTTCCTTGAGGGTCCACCAACGACCAACGGCTTCCCCCATGTTGGCCATGTCAGGGGTAGGACGTATAAGGACGTTGTGTTAAGGTATATGAGGCTTAAGGGTTATTCAGTATGGGTTCAGGCTGGTTGGGATGAGCAGGGATTACCCGTGGAGATTGAGGTTGAGAGGAAGCTTGGGGTTAAGACTAAGAAGGACATATTCGATAAGATAGGGGCTGAGAGGTTCTCGGAGGAGTGCAACTCCCTTGTGGACTACTACCTTAAGTATTGGGTTGAGGATGGGACTAAGAGACTGGGGCTTTGGCTAGATGTTGATAACGCCTATGAGACTAGGAAACCGCATTACATTGAGCATGTTTGGTCATTCATAAAGAAGATGCATGAGAAGGGCCTACTCACCGAGGATTATAGGGTTCTGCCATTCTGCCCAAGGTGTGAGACGGCGCTTAGTGATGCTGAGGTTGATCAGGGTTATGAGGATAGGGAAGACCCGTCAATATTCGTGAAGTTCCCGGTGGAGGGTATTGAGGGGACTTACTTAGTTATTTGGACAACAACCCCATGGACCCTTGTGGATAATGAGGCAGTGGCGGTTAACCCAGATGCAGACTACGCGCTAGTTAAAGTTAATATTAATGGAGGCACTGAGCATTGGTGGCTTGCGGAGAAACTAATGCAGGGTGTGCTAGGTGCTGTTGGCATTAAGGAGTATGAGGTTGTTAAAGTGGTTAAGGGCAAGGAACTTGAGGGTGTTAGGTATAGGCATGTTTTCCTAAATGAAGTACCCACTCATAAGGCCCACTTAAACGCGCACTACGTTATTGCTGAACCCTTCGTAACCCTTGAGGAAGGGAGCGGCTTAGTTCACATAGCCCCAGCACACGGCCCAGAGGACTTTGAGGCAGCCAAGAAACGCAACCTACCCATAACGGATAGTGTGGAGATTAACGGCGTCTTCAACAGTAATGGTGGTGTCTTTAGCGGCATGTATTGGCTTGACGTTAGTCGAAGGGTCATTGAGGAGCTCAGGAAGAGGAACCTACTGGCTCATCAGGGCACCGTGGTTCACAGGTACCCACACTGCTGGAGGTGTGGGACACCTTTAATTTATAGGACCGATAGGCAATGGTTCATTAGGATATCGAACCTTAGGGGGGACTTGGTTAGTGAGCTGTCTAGGGTTAAGATTGTGCCTCAGAGCTTAAGGAATAGGTTTGATGATTGGGTAGCGAACATTAGGGACTGGGTGATATCAAGGAGTAGGGTTTGGGGTACACCGCTCCCAATATGGAGGTGTAGGGATGATCCAAGTAAGGTAATGGTAATAGGCTCAATAGAGGAGTTAAGGAGGCTTGCAGTTGAGTTACCTAATGTACCTGAGGATAAGCTTGTCCACAGGCCCTGGATAGACATGGTTAAGTTAAGGACCCCTGACTGCAGTGAGTGGGTTAGGGAACCCTTCGTTGGGGATGTTTGGCTGGATAGTGGTGTAGCCTGGATAGCTGGGGTTAATGGGTTAAGGAATAGGGATCTTTGGAGTAGGCTATACCCCTACGACTGGGTCACTGAGGCCGTGGATCAAACTAGGGGATGGTTCTACAGCCTACTAGCAACCTCAGTGGCCTGGATGGGTAAGGCACCGTATAAGTCCATACTGATAACTGGGCATGTTGTGGATAAGTATGGGCAGAAGATGAGTAAGTCGAAGGGTAACGTGATCTGGGCAAGGGACCTAATGAATAAGTATGGCGCCGACGTCACTAGGCTCTACCTAGCCTCCAAGGCTGCTCCATGGGAAACCCTACCAGTTAACCCTGATGAGTTTTCAGGCATTAGGAATATACTCACTGTTCTTTGGAATAGCGTTAGGTTCGCGGACATGTACATGAGGCTTGACAATTATGACCCAAGGAACCACAGTATTGATGATGCCTTACCAAAGGCTAAGAGTGAGGATAAGTGGATGCTATCAAGGTACTTCAGTAGGTTAAGTAGAATCACCCAGTACCTTGATGAATTCAGGATTCATGAGGCAGCTAGGGAGTGGATTAGCCTAGTTGTTGATGATGTTAGCCATGGTTACATTAGGCTCATTAGGCGTAGAGTGTGGGTTGAGGGGAGTGATGATGATAAGCTAGTGGTCTACACAGTACTGTATAATGTGCTTAAGGGCGCAATAGTGATTGGGGCAGTGTTTGCACCATTCATAGCAGAGTACTTGTACAAGGCCTTCATTAGAGATGGTAAGGAGAGCGTTCACTTAGAATCGATGCCGGAGATTAGGCGTGAATTAATTAATGAGAAGCTTGAGAAAGCCTACGATGCAATCTTCGAAGCCTTCTCACTGACTGCAGCAATAAGAAACAACTTAGGCATTAAGCTTAGGTGGCCATTAAGTGACATGCAGGTTAAGATCAAGGAAACTGGAATTACTGAGGTAGTGAATGAACTGCTTGATCAATTATCATTCCTATCCAACGTGAAGCAGGTTAAACTCACTAATGAGCTTCAATGCAGCAATGACTACGTTAAGGCTGAGGGCATAATAGTTGATGTATGCTTAAACAAGGTGATTAATGAGGACCTGTATTATGAGGCAATGGCCAGGGAGATAATTAGGAGGATTCAAGTAATGAGGAATAAGGCAAACCTGGATCTGGAGGAGCGGGTTAAGGTTTACATTGCAGCTGATGATGAGGTTAAGAAAACCATTGAAAAGATGAGGAGCATGATAGAGAATGAGACGAGAAGCACAGTGCTATTCAACGAACCAAGTAACCCACTCTTAACAATGGATTGGGACATTGAAGATAAGAAGGTTAAAATCAGTATAGAACGTTAACATTATCAAACTCACTTGATAAGAAGATAATGAACCTCACCATTCATGGTGAAGTATTTTAAACAAATTCACCATTTTCCTCTACAGCGCCCTTTTCCGGCTAATTTACTGAGAAGCAGAAGCCAGCTCTTACTCCAACAATGTTAGGTGAGAGTGATTGCATGGTTTAGATGCGAATGGTTTAAAATAAAGCTTATAAAATCAACATTCTAATCGCTACTAAGCCCCGGTAGCTCAGCACGGTAGAGCGGCGGGCTGCAGACCCGTAGGCCCCGGGTTCAAATCCCGGCCGGGGCTCCAGGGAATGGTACTCTGGCATTCTTAGAGTTGAACAACTTCATTCTTCTTATTGCATACCAATGGTAACCATGTTACATACGGTATGAACATGCCTTCGGCACTATGGTGTTGGAAATTGGGGGAAGTAATAAACTCACTGTTGCTTAAGGGTACTGAAATACTTAAAAGTTTAAGCCAATTAACCATCCATGCGTAAAGCCCTGATAATTGCTATTGCGATAATTGTAGTAGCCATTGGTATCACCTTAATGTCGCACCACTCTTCACCAGCAGTAGGTCGCATGAATATTAATGCAAATTACGTATTCCTCATACCGCAAAGCAATGGTGAATATGATTTAGGTTACTATGGCTCAAGTGAACAGTGGATTAATTTAGGAATATTCAATGTTACGAGTACTGCTTTGAAGCAAGCGGCTGGTGTGATTAATTCATTTAATCAGCATTATGTGGGTACAACAGTGAATAATCAACAATTCATACCACTAGCCTACATAATAGTTATTGGGAACAGTAGTGGAGCAATTCAACTACCAGTGCAGGATCACGCAATATTATTAAGTAAGGTGAATCCAGGATACTGGACGATAATAGTGATGAGTCAAAATTATTCAGCAAAATTCATATTTGCGTTAGATACTGGATATAAGGAATCTAAGCAAGTGGTTATAGGATCACCAATATGGTATCCACCAGTATGGTATCAACAGCCAATAGGAACAATACTACAGGAAACTATGACAATGCAAGCATATAGAGAGGGATCTTTTACTGGAGGATATGTGATAGAAATGAGTAATGGAACATTAGTACCATGGGGAATTTTATTCCATGCATCTCATAATGCCTTTGGAGGTAACCTACTATTCATACTCCAGGCTTCCCCTATATATCATGGCTTAAGCGCTTGATTCAGCCGAACTCAATAATACTATGGAAGTTATACTTAAGAATCTAAATTCCCATACCAAAAGTGGATATTAGTCATGTTGTTGAGGATTGCCTAAACGTTGTTGGTATTGACCCTGGTGAATGTGGTCTTGGGGTTTATGATTGTGGTAATGTGAGTGGTATTCATGAAGCTGGAGTTTACGTGTTTTTCGATGATGATGCTGTTTATTATGTTGGTGAGGCTGATGATGTGGCTAGGAGATTAATAGAGGAGCATTGTTCCGCACATATTGGTGGTTCTGAGGGTGTTGCTAGGTTTCTAGTGAATTACTTGGATGAAGTGTGTAGTAGGCGTAGTGAATGGATTGAGTTAAACCCAGTGGATAGGGAGGAGTACATTAAGGGGATTTTAAAGGGTAAGATGAGGGAATTAAGGATTTACATAGCAATATGCAGTGGGTTAAAGGATGAGAAGAAGAATGGTAAGAGAATAAAGAATAAGTTAAGGAGCAGACTAGAGAAGTGCATAAGAGAGAAATTAAAACCAGCATTAAACCCATTATAAATACATCAAATCCGCAGTGTTTCATGAAAACACGCATGAGGTGGTGTTGTGTTACTCATACTTGGTTGATGAACGCCCAATAGCCTTATTCCCTTGATGAATGCACTTATGGTCGAACCATCCATACTTACAACGCATCTGCGGCAATGGTTCTTAAGTTCACATTTATTGAATCTGGAGATTCATGGATTAGCTATTTTTCATGTAATTATTGTTCTTACTGCGGTGTATTCATCATTACTTTTAAATAGATTACATCCTTAGCTAATGGGTAATATTATTTGATGCGTAGCCTGAGGAACGATGGCAAGCGGCTATGCCTTCATATTATCTTTCCCTTAAGTATTTAGATAATATTGAAAAGAGCGAGCGTTTTTAACTTGGAATTTAAAAGAGATGTTA
>ERZ1669247.653-NODE-653-length-10405-cov-3.635266_pt1 | contig 10405 bp, 10 predicted proteins | sample MGYA00579297_ERZ1669247 | MGnify/ENA primary metagenome ERZ1669247 (study PRJEB41166, sample SAMN08046056) | hot springs metagenome | biome: hot spring; feature: acid hot spring; material: thermophilic sediment; isolation source: thermophilic sediment from acid...
TCTGGTGAATGAAGATCTGGGAATACATATTGATAATTATGATAAAATCCAAGCGCAGATGGAACTGATACCAAACCATCGTTATCCTGTCCTGGAAATGCAACGTATCCCCACCATGGATCATAGTTTCCTGCATATGCAATTATTACAGTATTTGGATAATTTGATGTAACATTTGATTGATATTCATTCAACGTTGCAATGAACGTTGAGTTTGGCATAAGTTCAACGTCTTGATATCCTGCATTTTTATATGACTGTATTCCAATCTTTCCAAGATAATACGAAACCCATGCGAGGTTTGATCCTTCAAATGGTGTTCCAATTGTTATTACCGTGTTTATATTTACTGGCAAAACATAATTTTCGAGCATGTACATGGTTATTAATCCACCCATGCTGTGGGCCACAATGTCAACATTTATGTTTCCATACATCAGGGATAAATTTATCAACGCTTCTGCAAACTGGGCAGCTATCATTTCTATAGGCGTATTGTTTGTTCCATTGAAGTTTTGATATATGTATTGATATCCATTGCTAAAATTGATTACAAATGGGCCATAATAAGACATAATACCAACTATGTATCCTGCATTTACCAACTGCTGATATATATCAACACCCATCATCCAGTATCCATTACCACTCACTGTATATCCATTGACCAATATCACAAATGTCTGGTTATTCTGATCTGCAAAGGATGCAGATGTTATTGATATGCCCAATATCACCAAAAGAACAATACCAACTATTGCCACTTTCATTACTTTCATCATATTCCACCTATGTTCTAGAATAACCAAAAATATTTAAATTTTTCTTAGAATTATTAGAATAATTTTAAAAATTTTCCAAATGAATTAGAATTATAAAAAGTCATTTTCTTTTAAAAATTGTATTAGATTTTTAAAAGCCTTCATTCTATGCGAATGCATATTTTTCTCTTCAATTTCCATTTCGGCAAAGGTTTTATTTTGTCCTTTTGGTATAAATATGGGATCGTAACCAAAACCATTATTGCCGGAAATTTTTAATGAAATTATTCCTTCTGTTATTCCTTTGAATAAATAATTTTCCCCATTAATTCTGAGTCCTATAATTGCAATAAATTCAGAATCCCTATTTATTTTATCTTCCATCAATTTTAATATCCCCTCATTTCCAATCGTTTTGTTCACATAAGAAGAATATGGTCCTGGGAAACCGTTTAAAGATTTAATAAACAAACCACTATCTTCCATTATGTATGGTTCTTTAACAATATCTTTTAAAATGTTCAATGAATATAACGCTATATTTTCAATATCATTATCTTGAATTTCAACATATTCAATATTTATCCACTCTGTTTCAACACTTTCATTTTTGAACAACAATTTATATTCATCATACTTATGTTTATTGTGTGTAACAACTCTTATTTTCATGAATATCTCCTCCTCATTTCTATTTTTTTAAGATTTTCTAAAACTGCATAGGATTCTTTAAAATTCTTTTTATATTCTTCTATTATTAAATCGAAATTGTTAAAATATTTTGAATGTGAACTTTTCATTGATTCCTTCAATAGATGTAAGTCTTCAGAAAGTTCTTCAATTTCAGCATTTAAATTCCCCATAGAAAAGTCAATCAAATATAGATTATTGTTTTTATATATTATATTGCTAGTTGTCATATCTCCATGTGATATTTTACCACTATGCAATTTTGAAAGCATAATACCAATATTTTTTGAAATTTTTTCCTTTTCACTACAATCTAAATCGTTGTAGATTTCTCTGAGATTCTTTCCGTCTATAAATTCCATTTCTAGGATACCATTCTCTAAATCTATGTCATAGATGTGTGGAACATATTCATAATATTTCTTTGCCTCATGTATTAATTTTGCCTCCCTTTTAATTCTTTCTTTTCTTAATTTTTCATCAATTTCTTTTATTCTATATTTTCTTTCTAATCTAATTTTTTTAACTGATTTTAAACCTAAAAATTCGGAATATTGGATTCTTGCTTCTGCACCTGGCATGTCTTCATAATTTTTATAGTGTATTTTTCCCTTAACCCAAATTGCGTCAATCGAATCTGCCCTGAACTTTTGGTCTACTTCAGTATCATTTATGTCCATTTTTATACCGCTTTCATACATAATTTTTCCAAGGTATGCAATCATTGCGCCGTTATCAACGCAAAGATCTGGGGGTGGAACAAATAAATTTATATTTCTCTCCTCAGCCAAAACTTTGAATATTTCCTGCAATCTTTTGTTTCTTGCAACTCCTCCCGCAAGCAATATCTCATCCTTTTTGAGATGGGTTAAAGCCCTTTCTGTTACCTCAGCCATCATTGAAAAAACATTTTCCTGAATTGAATATGATATATCTTCTATCCTCTCTCCCTTTTTTAAATATGACAAAGATGCTGTTAATACTCCTGAAAAAGCCACATCCATTCCTTTTACTGTATAGGGCAGTGGAAGATACTTTTCACCATTTTTTGCCAAAATTTCTATTTTTGGTCCTCCTGGAAAAGGTATTCCTGCCTCTCTTGCAAATTTATCCAACATATTTCCTATACCAATGTCTAAAGTTTCTCCAAAGACCCTGTACCTGCCATTTGAAAATGATATTATTTGTGTATTTCCTCCTGAAAGATACGTCATGACCGGATCTTCAGCTTTTGTTGTAAATTTTCCTATCTCTAAATGAGCTATTGAATGGTTTACTCCTATAATTGGAATGTTCAATTTCAATGATATTGCCCTTGCAGCTGTTGCGACGGTCCTAAGGCAAGGACCCAATCCAGGGCCCTTTGAAAAGGCTACCAAATCTATGTCCTTAATTGAAATATTTGAAATTTTTAAAGCCTCTTTTAATGCAGGTATGAAATTTTCATAATGATGAATTGCCGCATCCCTTGGTTGTATTCCACCCTTTTCAGGTTTGTACATTTTTATAATATTAGCTTTTATTTTATCGTCCTCCAATATACCTATGCCTAAAGTATGAGCAGTACCTTCAATTCCCAAGACTATCATTTGTTTACACCATCCACATCTATTATTACATCCATGAAATATTTAGAAGGCAATTTATCCATTAAAACGAAGGCTCCCTCAACAGCAGTTAAAACTATTTTTTCAAAATTTTCTTGATCATCAATCGATATCCTGGGGCATGCCGTATTTATAAAACAATCAAATGGAAGATTTTTTAATTTATAATTATTAATTTCATCCATTATAATTATTTCAGAATATTTTTTATTGGTATCTGCCAAATACTTTAGCTTTTTTGCAACAAAGAGCCTAGATTGTCCTACTTTTTTCGATACTAAGATTCCAAAAGTTCTACAATTCATTGCTTTTTCCATTATTAAATATCTCTTTTTTATAAACATTTCATTATTTATTTTTTTCAATTCACCATTAATTGGATTTAATTGAAAAGTTTTTTTGTTTGAATACAAAGATAATCCAAGGGGATGAAAAATTCCATCCGTTAAGACAATATTGCAATCAACGAACCTAATGTTATCGAATGATGAAAAATTACAGCCTAGGATTTGGCCTTTATATTTTAACCTTTTATCACCAGTACCTATGAATGCATTAATTCCATTTGATTCTAAATAATTTTTTATTTTTTCTAATTCTTTAACATATTGAACAGATGAAAATAGTCCTACATTTTTGCAATTCTCATTTTTTAGTATATCCAAATTTGGATATTTTTCTATTTTTTTGAAATATTCAATAAAATATGTATTTTTTTTCAAAGGCATATTTGGTATTTGTGAATGTCCAATGTGAATTATTGAATCCACGTTGCAATCTTGACATGAATCACATGCTCCATATATATTTTCTCCCGAAAATATAATGTCGAAATCTCTCAAATATGATTTTATCTCTGGTATCAAATATTTCAAACCTTCAGGTAATTCTATTAAAATTTTATTATCTTTTTTAAGATTTTCCTTTATTTTTTCTAAATCTTCAATCATAATTTCATTTGAAAATATTTTAAGTCTTTAATGAATTTTTCCAATGAATTTTTATTGACATGGGGCATCAATACAATCCTTATTGCAGAATATCTCTCTATAGGTGAAATTATCCATTTTGGATAAAGTTTATTCACCGTTTTTCTTACATTTTTTATTTTTATGTTAACAATATTTAAAACAGGTTCCAGAAGAAGATCAAAACCATTGTCTATTGAAATATCTCTCAGGTATTTAGTATTCTCCATGCAGTACTTTACAACTTTTATATATCCTTCTATTCCCAGATATTTTATATTTGCAAATGTGGATGCTATCGAAGCACTGTTTCTAGTTCCTAAAAGAGTAGAACTTCTCTTTTTTGTTAAATAAGGAGATGGCACTTCAATCTTTTTATACAACCCTTTTCTTGCCAATAATACACTAGCTGGTGTTGTTGATAGCCCCATCTTGTGAGGATCAATTGAAATTGTTTTAACATAATCAAAGATGAAATCATAATCAGGAAGATTGTAATTCAATCTTTTTAAAAATGGAATTACATATCCACCAAAGGCGGCATCGACGTGTAAAAATGCACCAGTTTTCCTAGATATTGAGTTCAATTTTTCTATATTGTCAATTGTTCCAAATTCTGTTGAACCTGCAACACCAACCAATATATCATTTTCAGTGGCTTCAATCTTAGAATAATCTATTGTAAAATCATCCTTTAAAGGTATTATTTTTACATTTAAATTCATTAATGAAGCTGCTTTTAAAAATGAAAAATGTGCACTTTCACCTACAATTAAATTTCTTTTTCCCATCATTTTTGCCATCCAAAGTGAAGTTATATTTGATTCTGTACCGCCGCTTAACATTTTTCCTTCAACATTTTTACCATGGTGCAATTTTGAAAGCCATTTTACTATATATTTTTCCATTTCTAGGGTCCCTGGAAAAAGCTTTGGATTACCCAAATTTGCATCTATAAACAAATTGTGTGCCCAAATTGAAATAGGTAAAGGATGTGTTGTCATATAACCAATTATGTTTCCATCTTCATAATGATAATCCTTTAAATAATATTTTAAAAGAATATCTTTAACCCTATTCTCATTATTAGACATTAATAAAGAAAAATTAATTTGAATAAATAAGTTTATTCTAAAGTATTTATCTCTGGAATATAGTATTCTGAAAATGTGGATTTTATATCTTTTTCTTTATAGGTTTTAGATGGTATTTTTATAGTATAAAATGCCTCTTCCCATGTTTTAATAATATCCTCTATCTTTTTCATCAATTCTTTTGCTATGTTATCGTTAATTTTATCAAGATATTCTTTAAATTTCATATTTGGGTCAAAGTTTTTACATGCATTATCATTTGAAATAATTCTAATGTGATCCCTAGGCACATTTAGTTCATTTTCAAATATTTTGATATATTTATTTAAATCGTAATAAATATTCTCTTGATTAAATGGTTTTATGGCAAACACATATACCTGTGGCCTGTTAAAATGAAGATTTGCCTTTGAGAATTTATTCTCTTTTAACTTTTGAATATAATTAAATAATTCTATGATTTTAACCGAAAATGACGTTCCAAACCCCCCACCATGACCATAGACAACTATTAAACTATCTGCTTTTTCTAAAAACTTGAATAAATCAAAATAAGCCTCGTGTTTATTTATAATGGATTGGAATAATGTATTTCCAATTTCTACCTCTCTGTTTGTGTCAGTATTTCCATTTAATATTTCATCCCTTATTATATATGAATTCAATGGAATACCTAGTGATGTGTTAATGTCAATGGTGTTTATATAAATAGGAACTACATTTTTGAATTTGATGTCATTATTATATTGTTTATAGTAATTGGCAAACGAATATAGAATATTTTTACCAGCACCACCCAAAAATATTACGGGTAAATTAATTGGAAATTGATTTATAAAACCTTTAAAAATTTTGTCAAATTTGTTGTTGAATGTAATATCATTCATCATCAATCCCACCTCTTTTCACAAAAGATTTGTTTTTGATATTCCCCCTAGAATTCAAATATTCTTTTAAGGTATCTATATTGTGAATATTTTCTTTAAACATTTCTATGCGATCTGAAACAAATTCGTTAAAAATCTTTTTGTCAAAGATGTAATTAAGGAGAGATTGATACGCATTTTCTATATCTGAAAAAATACCTACTGCAACCAAATCATCAAGATTTTTATACAAATCATTTTTAGGTATCTTTATTTGTTCATACTTTTCATTTTTATTTGTATTTTCATCATTATCTTGTGATAAAGATTCATCATTTTTGGAGTACTTTTTTATTGGTATCTTGTTTTCATTGTCTATTATTTCTTTGTATTTTAAGGCAGCAATTCTGATGTATTCTGATCTATTCCTGAATTCGGGGTGCCTAGAAATAAAATCATCTATATCTTCTAATTCTGTGGTTGAAATCCTCACTGATATTCTTGAATCACTTTTCATAAGATTCACCTTAGGGGGGTTCAATTGAAACATAGGTTTTGATGTATAAAAATTTATCTTGAAAATTAACCTTTTTTATTTTATTGTGTGACATTATTTTAATTAAATTTTATAATTTCTATCTTCTTTGTATAATGGTATCTAATAATTTATAATTTAATTTTAATTATATTAGACATGTCATATCATGGCATACGATTTTGGAATACAAAGTATTAACAAAAGTAGAAACTAATATGTACAAAATTTACACATAGACATACAAATTTATATTGGTGAATTACAAATTATATAATGTGAAATTCATAGTTGATTCGATGCTTGGTTCACTGGCAAAATATTTAAGGTTCATGGGTTATGATACATATTATGTAAAAAATAATGTAAAAGATGATGAAATATTGGAAATTTGTAAAAAGGAAAATAGAATTTTAATTACTAGGGATTATGAATTGTCTAAAAAATGTGATAATTCAATATATATTGATGATATTAAATTAGAAAAACAAATAAAATTTTTAATAAATAAATTAAACTTGAATTTTGATAATGCACTTTCCAGATGTTCTTTGTGCAATACTGAACTAATAAAAATTGATAAAGAGAATGTAAAAAATTTAGTTCCTGTTAATGTTTACAATAATATTGATGAATTTTATTATTGCACAAATTGCAAAAAAGTATATTGGTTTGGTTCACATACAAAGAATATAATTAAAAGACTGGAGGAAATTAAAAATGATTGTTGAAAATTTCGATGAAAAAGAAAATTATTTTAAAATAAGAATTACAAATCCAGACGATTTATGGTTTTTGTATAATTTTTTAGAGAAGGGTGACAAAGTGAAGGGTTATATCTTTAGAAAGGAAGATAAACAAGAGGATTCTATTAGGGCCAAAAAACAAGAAAAAATCAAATATCATGTAACAATAGAATATGAAGACTCTGAGTTTCAAGAATTACAAGTAAGGTTAAGAATAAAGGGCATTATAATTTCAGGACCGGAAGAATTGCTCAATTCGCATCAAACTATTAATGTAACAATAAACGATGAAATTGAAATCATTAAGAAAAATTTGGACAAATTCATGTTGGATGAATTAAAAAAATATGATGATTCCGAAAAAAAAGATGCATTTTTCATTTCCATAGATGACGAATACGCAACCATAGGCCAAATTTCTAACAATAGAATAAAAACCTTTGGAGAGATAAGATTAAATAAAATATCAAAGGACTTTGATAATAAAGAGAAAGAGAATTTTGGTGAAGTTATTTCATTTTTCAAAAAAATTGATGATGGAAAATCCCTAATAATTATTTTAGGTCCTGGATTTTGGAAGGAAGAGTTTTATAATCAAATGAATGATGAATTGAAAAAAAGGGTTATTTTAATTGATACTTCATATGCTGGTGAAATTGGTGTAAACGAGGCTTTGAGATCTGGGTTATTGAAAAAATTATTAACAAAGTATAGGGTAGAATTGGAAACTCTATTGATAGAGGAGTTTTTAAAGGAAATAGGTAAAAATGGAAATTATGCTTATGGAATGAATGAAATAAAAAAAGGATTAGATTATGGTGCAATAAAAATATTGTTGGTACTTGATAAATTATTGAAAGATGAAAATATAAGAAATATTATGAAAATAGCTGAAAATTCTGGTTCTGAAATACATATAATAAATTCCAAGACGGATGCAGGAAAAATTTTAAACAATTTAGGGGGAATCGGTGCTATATTAAGGTTTAAGATAGATTAATTTTATCCATCCCTTACTCCATCTTCTGTAATTTGTATTACCACTTCACCTTCAGGGTAGGCCGGGGAATCAATTAACCTTGCAATTCTTTTTTCTCCCTTGCTTCTCCTTAGAGAAATTCTAAACGTAGCAGTATGTCCTACAATATTTCCTCCTATAGGTTGATTAGGATCTCCAAAGAATGCATCCGGTCTAGCAGATACCTGGTTAGTAACAGCAACTACAGCATTATAAACATCTGCAAACCTCAATAAATCGTGCATATGTCTATTAAGCATCTGTTGCCTTTCAGCCAAAGCAGATCTACCGGAATATTCTACTCTGAAATGGGCAGTCAAAGAATCTACTGCTATCAACCTAATTGGATGTTCCTTTGCAATTTCAAAAGCTTTCTCTACCAATAACATTTGATGGCTTGAATTATAAGCTCTTGCAACATGTATCTTTTTAAGGACATCATCAGGATTTAAATCCAGAGCCTTAGCCATTGAGGAAATTCTCTCTGGCCTAAACGTATTCTCAGTATCAATTAAAATACCTTCTCCATTTAACCCTCCTTTTTCTTCCTGAAGTGTCACATTCACCAATAATTGATGAATTATCTGCGTTTTACCAGATCCAAATGGTCCAAAAAATTCAGTTATGGCCTGTGTTTCAAGGCCACCACCTAAAAGACTGTCAAGGGCCTGAGATCCTGTTGTCAATTTATTTATATGTTTTCTTTTTTCTAAAATTTGATCTCCTTGAACAAAATTCCCTATATCTGCATATTTTCTAGCTGCCTCAAGTATTTTTCTTGCCTGTGATTCAGATATTTCAGCTATTGCTATTAAATCTCCCAATGGCATTACCGCTAATTCGATAATATCTGTAATTCCAGCGTCCCTTAATTTTTGGGCCGTAGCCTCCCCAATTCCAGGGAGATCTTCCAGAGTTTCAACCTTCTTTTCCTTTGCCACGTTCAAACACCATCAAATTCCTTTTGAATATATGTATTCCATCAGGTCTACTAACCTGCAGGAATACCCGTATTCATTATCATACCATGCGATCACTCTTATTAAATTTTCTCCTATCACATCGGTTAATTCAGCATCTACTATACTAGAATGTGGATTACCCTTGAAATCTATAGAAACCAATGGTTCATATACAACTTGTAAAATTCCCTTCATTCTACCGTTCGCCCATTTTTCAAATATTTTATTTACTTCTTCCTTTGTTGTAGATTTTTTAACCAAAGCAACAAAATCTACTATACTTACTGTTGCAGTAGGAACTCTCATAGATAATGCGTGGAATTTTCCCTTCATTTCGGGAATAACTACCTCAACGGATTTTGATGCTCCTGTTGTTGTAGGTATAATGGATTGTCCAGCCGCTCGCATTCTCCTAAAATCTTTATGAGGAGCATCCTGTAATCTTTGATCCATAGTTATAGAATGTACCGTATTCATGTATGATTTTTCTATTCCAAATTCATCATTTATTATTTTTACTAAAGGTGTTATACAATTTGTTGTACATGATCCATTTGAAATTATCCTATGTTTCGAAGGATCGTATTTATCCTCATTTACACCCATTACAATAGTGATATCTTCATTTTTAGCAGGGGCTGATATAATTACCTTCTTTGCGCCTGCTTGTAGATGTGCAGCAGCCTTTGTTCCATCGGTGAAGACGCCGGTGGATTCTATAACTACATCTATATTCAAATCTTTCCAAGGCAATTTTGATGGATCTTTTTCTACAAATGTTAAAATCTTTTTTCCATTCACAAGTATATAATTATCGCCTGCAACAACTTCAGCATTTAAAATTCCATAATTACTGTCATATTTTAATAAATGTGCAAGTTGTTTTGCTTCAACCAGATCATTAATGGCAACAATATCAATATTTGGATGGTTCATAGCAATTCTAAAAGTCAATCTTCCAATTCTTCCAAATCCGTTTATTGCAACCCTTAAAACCATTATATTATCACCAATCGATAAATTGATTGATAAATATTAATTTTTTTTATTATTTTAACATATAAAAATAAAGTTTATAATTATGCGTTTTATAATTTAAATTAAAAATGAAATAAGATTTATAAAATATGCTTTTAATATAAAATTATAATTTACCAT
>ERZ1669247.655-NODE-655-length-10397-cov-3.402920_pt1 | contig 10397 bp, 11 predicted proteins | sample MGYA00579297_ERZ1669247 | MGnify/ENA primary metagenome ERZ1669247 (study PRJEB41166, sample SAMN08046056) | hot springs metagenome | biome: hot spring; feature: acid hot spring; material: thermophilic sediment; isolation source: thermophilic sediment from acid...
CTCCCTCGGCCCCCTGCAGCACTGGCAGGACCTGGGTCGAGGGCCGGCTCATGGGCGCAGACGCAGCCGCCGGCAGGACGGAGTAGGCCTGCTCATAGACGGCCGGACCGCCAGCACAGGCCGACAGGGCGAGGCTCAAGAGCGTCATCGTCAGCAGACGCCCCCGGCCCCCGTTCAGGATAGGATGCATCAGGGCCTCCCAGAGGGTGCAAAGCCAGGCTGCCCCGGACCCGGAGGCGGTGGCGTGCGGCCAAAGACGAGGCTCTGCGGCGCGTCTTCGAGATTTTCCGAAAGCCTTCCAAGCCGTTGACTGCTCTGCGCCAGCTGGCTGCTGAGTCGGTTCAACTCCGGCAGGGTCTGATAGTTCAGGGTCTGTATGCTGTCGAGACCTGCGGCCGAGAGGTCCTGCACCGAGCGTGCTGCTGCGGTGACGCTGGCCAGCGGCGCCCGCGCCGACACCGCCAGATCGTTGAGGTGTCGCAGCAGGGTGTGGCTCGCTTCCATGGTGGAGCGGGTCGCAGCGATGGTGGCTGGCAGCTCTGCCAGCGCCGGCTGGAGCGAGCGTTCCAGGGTCACCAGCTCCGCCGTCGCCTCATCCAGGTGCGTGATGGTCTGGGCAAAGTGTCGCCGATTGCTGTCGTCAAGTACGGCATTGAGCCGCTGAGCCAGGGTATTTCCCTGATTGACCAGAGACTCCCCATTTCGGGACAGGGCCTCGATGAAGCTTGGATGCATGGGGATGACTGGCGGCTCCCCTGGTGGATGGGCAATGGGGGCAAAATCGGTACCGCTGTCGCTCAGGGAGAGATAGCTCAGCCCCGTCACCCCTTGTGGCTGCAATTCTGCAAAGGTAGCGCGGGTGATGGGGGTGTCGCGGGCGACCCGAATGCGTACCTGCACCAGGCGAGGATTCTTGGGGTCGAAGCCGATGGACTGCACTTCGCCGACCTTCACCCCCTTGAAACGTACTGCAGCCTGGGACTGCAAACCGCTTACGCTATAGGGGGACAGGACATCGTAGACCTTGCCTTCGGGCGCGCTGTGGTGCATCCACAGGCCCGCGGCGACGAGCCCGGCGGCGAGCACAGCCAAAAAGACGAGCGCGACCAGAGCGTGGGCACGGCTTTCCAATAGGAACCTCGGTACGTTGACTTGACCCAGCGGCCATGACTAAATGTAGCAAAATTTTAGGATGTTCCACACCTATGTCTTACGATACCCTACGTCAGACCATGATCGACACCCAAATCCGTACCTGGGACGTCCTCGATCCCAAGGTATTGCAGGCGGTGGCGACCACGCGGCGTGAGATCTTTGTGCCGACCGCTCTGCGGCATTTGGCCTTTGCCGACTTCTGTATTCCCCTGGGGCAGGGTGAAGTCATGTGGACACCCAAGATGGAGGCGCGTGTCCTCCAGGAGCTGGATCTGAACGGCAGCGACCGGGTACTCGAGATCGGTACCGGCAGCGGCTACTTTGCTGCCCTGCTGGCACGACTGGCCGGCGTGGTACACACCGTCGAGGACCGCGCCGATCTCCTCCGCCCGGTGGAGGGCCGCCTGCACAGCGAGGGTATCCAAGGCGTGCACCTGCACCAGGGAGACGGTTCCATGGGCTGGGCCGCTCACGCCCCCTACGATGCCATCTGCATCACCGGATCCCTCCCCCGCCTGCCGGAAATCTTCCTCGAGCAGCTCGGTCCGGGCGGGCGTCTGATCGCCATCGTCGGCAGCGGCGCCGTCATGGAGGTGTTGCGTCTGCAGAAGGATGAGCGGGGCGTGCTGCGGCGGGAAAGCCTCTTCGAGACACAGATTCCGCCACTGCGGCACCACCTGCCCGGCCCCGGCTTTCAGTTCTGATGCCAGGTCCTCGTCTCACCCACATCCAAGCCGAGCAGGCGGTCCTGCTGCTGGTGGACCTGCAAGACCGCCTTCTCAACACCCTCGCACCCCAGACTCGGCACCTGCTGTTGCGACGGGTGGATGCCCTCGTCGCGCTGTGTCAGCGCCTGAGCGTTCCCATCCTGGCGACGGCGCAGTATCCCGAGGGTCTGGGTCCGCTGCCGCCCGAGCGGACGGCACCCTGCGCCGCCGTCTTCGCCAAGACGTCTTTTTCCTGCCTGGGCCAGGCGGACCTGCGCCACTGGCTGCTGGCGCACGACGACCGTCGCCAGATCTGGCTTGCCGGAGTCGAGACCCATGTCTGTGTCGTGCAGACGGCCTTGGATCTGGAGACCCAGGGCTGGCGGGCCGTGGTGGTGGAAGACGCCTGCGCCAGCCGCGATCCCGGCCACCGCGACTCGGCCCTGACCCGTCTGCGCCAGGCCGGCGTGCTGGTGGCACCGGCGGAGTCCATCTTCTACGAGAGCCTGGGCGACGCCCGCCATCCGGCCTTTCGGGAGCTGGCACCGCAGTGGCGCTAGCGGCCGTCGCGGATGCAGCGCCCGCGGGGCTGGTCTACCGCGTACACGCGGATCCTCTCACCCATCGCTTCATCGTCGATCTCCACATCCCCGCGTCCGACGCCCAGGAGCAGATATTGGCCATGCCGGTCTGGGTGCCCGGCAGCTACACGCGGCGGGATCTTGCCCGCCATATCGTCGAGATCCACGCTGCGGACGACGCTGGCGCACTGAGTCTGCGCAAGATCGATGATCACCGCTGGATCCTCCATCCGCGGGGAATGCCGCTGCGGGTGCATTACACCGTCTACGCCCTGGATCTTTCGGTACGCACTGCCTACCTCGACGAGCGCCTGGGCTTTTTCAACGGCCCAGCCCTGTTCCTACGAGTCCACGGCCACGAGCAAGGTGAACACCGGCTGGAGCTCTCCGGCCCCGATGCCTGGCAGGTCGCGACGGCCATGCCCCGTGTCGGCGGCTCGGACTGCTCCTGGGGCAGCTTCGCGGCTGCGGATCATCGCCGCTTCTGCAACCATCCCGTACTCATGGGTGCCTTGAGCTTCGTCCACTTCGCGGCAGCCGGCCTGCCGCACCGCTTGGTCCTGGCCGGCCACGAGCAGGCCAATCTACCCGCCCTGGGTCGTGATCTTGCCACCCTTTGTACCTGGCAGCAGGAATTCTGGGGCAGCAGCCCCTTCCCGGAATACCACTTTCTCTGCATGGGCAGCGAGAACGGCTACGGTGGCCTGGAGCATGAGCGCTCCAGCGCCCTACTCTGCGCCCGCGACGATCTCACCGAGGCCGATCGCGCAGGCTGGGAGCGCTTCCTGGGTCTCGCCAGCCACGAATACTTTCACAGCTGGTGGGTACAGGCCTTTCATCCCGCGGCACTGCGCGAATCCGTGGGCGAGGAAGCGGTGCTCACCCGCGACCTCTGGGTTTTCGAGGGCATCACCTCCTACTACGACGATCTCGCCCTGCGGCGCAGCGGACTACTCAGCGTCGAAGCCTATCTCGAAGGTCTCGGTCGGAACATCACCACCTTGACCATGCGCCCCGGGCAGGGCCTGCAGAATCTTTGGGAATCCAGCGAGGATGCCTGGATCAAGCTCTATCATCCACACCCCAACAGCGCCAATTTCGAGGTGAGCTACTACAACAAGGGCGCACTGCTGGCCCTGTGCCTCGACCTGCTCTTGCGCGACCGAGGCGAGAACTATAGCCTCGATGCCTTCCTGCAGCACTTGTGGCATGAAACCGGCGGCGAGGGTGCGGCGTTGCCCGAAGGGGAATTCCTCCCCCGCCTCGCCGCCTGGGCAGGTCCGGACGTCGCGGCCACCGTCGATACTTGGCTGGCCGCGCGCGGACCCCTACCCTTGTCGGAGAGACTCGCCAGCGTCGGGCTGGAGTTGCGGCTGCGCCGGCCAAGCAATCCCAGCGATAAAGGTGGCAAGCCGGCAGAGCCGCCTCTGCGCTGCTGGCTGGGCGCGCAATGGCACAGCCACGCCCAAGGCGTGGAACTGGGCTGGGTAGCGACGGGAGGTGCCGCTGAAAAGGCGGGACTCTGCCCCGGTGACCGGATCGTCGCCCTGGACCGCTGCGCCTGCAGCGCCGAAACCCTGCAAGGCCGACTCGATGCCATGGCTCCCGGGTTGCCGAGGACCCTCCACTACTTTCGCGACGGTCGTCTTTGGGAAACGTCCCTGGTACCGCAAGAGCCTCCAACGGATCGCGCCTTTCTCCATTGGCGTGCGGAAGTCGACCCCGAGACCCGCCGTCGTCGTGCGCGCTGGTTGGGTCTCGATCCAGATCAGGCGGCCGATTCTCCCGTCTCGGGCGGATAATCGCGACGTACCCGCTCGACACGTAGGGCACGGCCGCTGTCCGGATCCACTTCCGCCAGCAGACCGCAAAAGGTAGCCACTCCGTCCACGGGCGCTGCGTGTCCCGGCAGGGCGTGGACGAAACGACGGATGGCGGCGTGTCGATCCACTCCGATCACCGAATCGTAGCAACCGCACATGCCTGCGTCGGCCTGAAAGGCTGTGCCCCCCGGCAGAATACGCTCGTCCGCCGTCGGCACGTGGGTGTGGCTGCCTACTGCCATGGATACGCGTCCGTCCAGATACCAGGCAAGGGCGTATTTCTCGCTGCTGGCCTCGGCGTGGAGATCCACCACCACCACCCGGCAGTCCGCCGGACGCGCCGCCAGGGCTGCATCGGCGGCGCGAAAGGGACAGTCGTAGTTGGGGTGCATGAACAGCCGTCCCATGAGATTCAAGACCCCGAGCTGCCAGCCGCCGGCCATGGGCACACTCACCCAGCCCGCCCCCGGCGTGCCGGGCGGAGCGTTGTAGGGCCGCAGCAGACGCGGCTCGGTGTCGATGAACTGTAGGATCTCCCGCTGATCCCAGACGTGGTTGCCGGCGGTGACGACGTCCACTCCCAGGCTGCGGAACTCTGCAAACTGTGCGGCGGTGATACCCATGCCCCCGGCCGCATTCTCGCCGTTGACCACTACCGCATCCACCCCGCCTACGCCGCGAAACTCCTGCAGGGCCAGCCGCAGGGCACGTCGACCCGCCGCCCCCATGACATCGCCTGCGAACAGAATTCGGACCGTCATAGCTTCTTCTACCTCCGCCAGCCTTTGTCGGTACAGACCGCATCCAGAGCCACGTCCCAAGCTTCATGGGGGAGCTTTGGCAGTTCCTGGAAGGCGTGGCCCACCCCCACCAGCCGCGGCTTGCGCCAGTGGCGTCGATGCCCACGGGCCGCCAGACTGCGATCGTAGAATCCCCCACCCATGCCCAGGCGTCGGCCACTACTATCGAATGCCACCAAGGGCACGATGAGCAGATCCAGGTGGCGCCAGGACCGCTGGGCTCTGGCGCTTGCCAGGGGCTCCGGTATCCCCAGACGATTGCGCGTCCAGGATCCCGTAGGCGTCCCGGGCGCAAAGCGTAGCATGCGTGCTTGGGGACCTGCCAGGACGGGAAAGTAGAACACCTTGTGGCGGGGACGCGGGGGACCCAGGACGCCTAGGGGACTGATTTCACCGGAGACGGGCCAATAGACACCGATACGGCGGGCCTTGCGGAAGTTGCGGTCACTCAGGAGGTAGCGGGCCAGGGCGCGCTGGGCGCTGGCGAGATCACGCGGACCAAGTGCCATGCGCAGACGTCGCATGCGACGTCGCAGATCGGATTTGCTGGCGGAATCAGGAAGACTCCCCGCCTGGGTCGTATAGCCCGCTATCCCAGGAACCTGATGTTCAGGTGGGAATCCACACACCGCTTCAGGCTACTCCGCAAGGGAGCGGCACACCGCGGTGATGACTGGGGATCCCCTGGATAGACAATGTTGGTTCAGGAATCATCTCGGCCACACGTGCCCCGCAGGGAGCAACTTCGAAGCTACTCCTCGCCCCTACCCATGTCAACCAAGGCCTGCAGGCGCTGGGCCACGGCCTCCAGGGTAGCCGACTGCTCGGCACGGGCCTCCTCGGCGCGCAACAGATCCGCCGCCAGGTTCATGGCCACCATGAGCGTCAGGCGCTCCTTGCTGACCCCACGGGTGGCCTGCTGACCTGCCTCCGCCAGCCGCTTCTGCAGCAAGGCGACGGCCTCACGCAGCAGTGCCTGCTCCTCGGGACGACAGGCAACGCGGTAGTGCTGACCCAGCAGCTGGGCATCTACGGAGACCATGGGTGGGGATGGCTCAGCCACGAAGTTCGCCATCCTCGGAGTCCTCCCAGACCTCGATCTGACCCAGGAGTTCGCCCAGGCGCTGACACACCAGCTCCTGACGCTGGCGCAGCAGGATGTTTTCCGCCTCCAGACCTTGCACCTGCCGCTGCAGGTGGCGCAGCACCTGGCGCTCGGAGCCCTGCTCTGGCAGCTGGCGACGCAAGGACCGATAATCGGTTAGCATACGTTCCAGATCGGCAAAGAGGGTTTCGAATCGCGGCTCCAGCACGTCAGCTCCCAGGGCGTCGGACGCTTCGAGTGTACGGAGCCCTCCCGGCTTTTGCAATCGGAGTCCGCCCAGCGTCATGTCCCCTGCCGAACCCTTTCCCAAGGCCCATCACTTTCGCAATCGCCTGTGGCTGGCGGCCGCCGTCATGCTGCTGCTGTTGGTGGCGGTCCTCCTGCGACTGCTGTATCTGGAAGTCTGGCATTATGGCCGCTTTCGTCGTCTCGCCCACGACAACCACGTGGCCCTGGCGCCCGTGGCACCAGCCCGTGGCCTTATCGTCGCCGACCACGGCGAGGTGCTGGCGGAGAATCGTCCGACCTACGCCGTCGAGCTCATCCCCGATGAAATCCCGGACATGGCCACAACCCTGGTCCGGCTGCAGGAGCTCCTGCAGCTGTCGCCGGAGGATATCGCCAACTTTACCAAACGGCGAGCGGGAAAGCCGGATTTTGACCCGGTGCTGCTGAAGACCGGTCTCGATCCCCAGCAGATCGCCCGCTTGGCCGTGCGCAGTGAGGATTTCCCAGGAGTACGGGTGGTGGCCGTGCTGCACCGTCACTATCCCTATGGCGCCCTCTTCTCCCACGTGATCGGTTACGTCGGCCCCATCACCGCGGCCGATCTGCAGCACTTTCATGCACGCAGCTACCTGGGACGGAACTACATCGGCAAAGCGGGACTGGAGCGCCAGTACGAGCGCCAGCTGCGTGGCGAAATGGGTTATGAGATCAAAGAGGTGGATGCCCAGGGCATGCAGGTCGGTACCCTGCACGAGCAACCCCCCGTCAGCGGCGACAAGCTGGTCACGCATCTGCGTCTGCGGGTCCAGGAGGCCGCCGCCGCAGCCCTGGAAAGTCACCAGTACCGCGGCGCCGTGGTTGCGCTGAACCCCAACAACGGCGCGGTGCTGGCCATGGTCACCAGCCCCAGCTTCGATGCCAACTGGTTCGTGGACGGTATCAGCGCCGCGCACTGGCAGAGCCTGCTGGCGAACCCGGGACGGCCGCTGGTGAACCGCGCCGACGATGGTCTGTACCCACCGGGCTCCTGCGCCAAGCCCTTCTTCTCCATCGAAGCGGTGCAGCAAGGGGTCATTCCCCCGGATTATCACACCTACTGCCCGGGCAACTTTCAGTTGGGCGGGCACACCTATTGGGACTGGAACCGCGGCGGCTTTGGCGAAACCGGTCTGACCAAGGCCCTGGCCTGGTCGGTGGACGTCTTCTATTACAAGCTCGCCGTGAAAATGGGCATCCGCATGCAGGACCAGACCCTGTGGCGCTTTGGCTTCGGCCATCGGCCCGGTGTGGATCTTCCCGGTGCTTCCAGCGGCTTCGTCCCGACTCCCGCCTGGAAGCGGGCGCATCTGCACGCCTCTTGGTATACCGGCGATTCCGTGATCCTGGGTATCGGCCAGGGGTATCTACTGGTGACGCCGCTGCAGCTGGCACGTGCCGTGTCGGCCATCGCCAACGGCGGCTGGCTGGTGCAGCCCCAGGTCGGCAAGGCCTTGGTGAGCCCACGCCATGGCACCGCGATTCCCATTCCGCAGCCCAAGGCAGAGAACCTGCACATCGCGCCCGCAGCCCTGCATGCCGTGCGTCTGGGGATGGAGGCCTGCGTCCAGTCGGGCACCTGTCGCAGCATCCAGATCCCCGGCATTTCCATTGCCGGCAAGACCGGCACGGCACAGGTCCCCATGGGTCGGAAGAACGGTCGGACCATCTACAACAACGACTCCCTGTTCATCGGCTGGGCGCCGGTGCACCATCCCAGGATTGCCGTCGCCGTGGTCGTGGAAAACGGCGGACACAATGCCTGGCAGGCGTTGCCCGTGGCGCGGGCGGTGATCCAGTCCTGGCGCCGCCCACAGCCACCGCCACGAGCACGGTCCGGGCAACAGCACAGCTTGTCAAAGGGGCAGCGCAAGGCTATAGTTCCGCCCTTTCCAAAGGGGAGAAAGGTGCTGTCGACCCTCGCCCCGCTCTCGGCTCATCACAGGAGTACAAACAATGACAGAAGTCCAGTTTTCCATTCCCGCCCAGGAACGCGATGGCCACGGTCGTCGTCCCAGCCGTCGGCTGCGCCGCGACGGGCAAGTGCCGGCCGTGCTCTATGGTGACGGCAAGCCCGCCAGTCCCCTGAGCCTGGAAGCCCGTGTTCTGCGCAAACTCCTGGCGGACGAGCGCGTCTTTACGCACGTCGTCACCCTGGAATTTCCCGATCGCAAGGAAACCGCCCTCATCCGGGATCTGCAAATGCACCCCTACAAGGAGGAAGTGCTGCACGTGGATTTTCTCCGGGTCCATGCCGGTGAGCGCGTGACCCTGCACGTCCCCATCCACCTCGAAAACGAAGCTACCTGCGTCGGGGTGAAGTCTGGTGGCGTGCTGCATCGCGCCCTGGTGGAGGTCGAGGTAGAGGCGCCGGTGGGCCGTTTGCCTGAGGCCATCGTCGTCGACATCGCCCAGCTGCAGGTCGGCGAAAGCATCCATCTGTCCCAGATTGCCGTGCCTGCTGGGGTAAAGCTGATCCCCTTGGGTCACGACGATGACAAGGAAGTCGTCTCGGTGCACAGCGCCCGCACGGCAGCGGAAGCCGATGAGGAGAGCGAAGAAGGCGCGCCTGCCGCAGGCGAGTGACGCGCCCTCGTCATGGCTGTGGATTGGCTTCTGGCCGGTCTCGGCAACCCTGGCGCGGAGTATGCCCACACCCGCCACAATGTCGGCTTCTGGTTCGTGCGCGCCGTGGCCGAGAAGGCTGGCAGTCCGTGGCTCCGAGAAGCGCGTTTCAAGGCGGAGCTCGCACAATGTTCGGCTTCCGGCCAGCGTCTCGTGCTCTGCCAGCCCCAGGATTTCATGAACCGCAGCGGTGGGCCGATACAGGCCATCGCCGCTTTCTACAGGATTCCCCCGGAAAGGATTTTGGTCGCCCACGACGATCTCGATCTGCCGCCGGGGACAGCGCGTCTGAAGTTCGGCGGCGGACACGGGGGGCACAACGGGCTGCGCGACCTGGATCGCGCCCTGGGAACCGCAGCTTACTGGCGTCTGCGTCTCGGTATCGGTCACCCCGGACATAAAGACCGCGTGGTCGCCTATGTACTGGGTGCGCCGGATCGCGACGATCGCGAGCAGGTCGACGCAGCCATCCACCGCGCCCTTGCGGTCCTGCCGGATTTCCTCCAAGGCCGCAGCGACGCGGCCCAACAGCGTCTGCACACTCTGGAGTCCTGACCATGTCCCTGGCCTGCGGTATCGTCGGTCTGCCCAATGTCGGCAAGTCCACCCTCTTCAACGCCATCACCAAGGCCGGCATCGCCGCGGAAAATTATCCCTTCTGCACCATCGAACCCAATGTCGGGATCGTGGAGGTTCCGGACGAGCGCCTGCAGGCTCTGGCGGCCATCGTCAAACCACAGCGGGTGGTACCGGCGACCATGGAGTTCGTCGACATCGCCGGGCTGGTGGCCGGGGCTGCGGAGGGTGAGGGACTGGGCAACCAGTTTCTGGCCCACATCCGCGAGACGGCGGCCATCGCCCTGGTGACCCGCTGCTTTGAAGACGACAACGTAGTGCACGTACAAGGGCGCGTGGATCCCATCGCCGACCTCGAGGTCGTACTGACGGAGCTGATTCTGGCGGACCTTGCCACCGTCGAGAAGGCGCAGCAGCGCGTGCAGAAACAGGCCAAGGGTGGACAGGCAGAGGCGCGGGCGGAGCTTGCGCTCTTGCAGAAACTACAACCCCACCTTGACAGCGGCCAACCAGCGGCGAGCCTGAGCCTCAATGCAGAGGAACGTCTGCGCCTGCAGCCCCTCTGCCTGCTGAGCGCCAAGCCCATGCTGGTGATTGCCAATGTCCACGAGGATCAGCTGGAAGATGGCCCCTGGCGCGCGCCGCTGGAGGCATGGGCCGGTGCCCGTGGAGCGCGGGTGGTGCCCGTCTGCGCCGCCATAGAGGCGGAATTGGCGGAGCTTCCCGAAACCGAGCAGCGGGAGTTTCTACAGGATCTGGGC
>ERZ1669247.657-NODE-657-length-10364-cov-4.145407_pt1 | contig 10364 bp, 7 predicted proteins | sample MGYA00579297_ERZ1669247 | MGnify/ENA primary metagenome ERZ1669247 (study PRJEB41166, sample SAMN08046056) | hot springs metagenome | biome: hot spring; feature: acid hot spring; material: thermophilic sediment; isolation source: thermophilic sediment from acid hot...
GGAGAATCGTCTTTAAGTTTATCTCTTAATCTACCTATTTTTTCTTTAGTCTTTTGAAATTTACTAGGAATTAATTTCTCTACACCAGAACTAATTTTATATAGTTCTGGTTTTAGTTCTTTAGCTCCTAGTCTAATTTCATCAGCTACAGTACCTACACCATCACCTAGTAAATCATAGCTGATTTCAAAACTTTCAGGTAGATTCTTTAATACTGTTCTTGCATGTTTACGATGATCAAATACTGCATTTTTTAAACCTTTTATTAATCCCTTTGAGACATTAGTAATAGGTTTTCTAGACTTTGATGAGTCATCAAAATCAAAACCATCTAAACCACCAAAATCGTCATCACCAAAATCGTCGTCAAAATCAAAGTCCAAATCGTCAAAATCACCTTTTGCGATATTCTGCTTGATTTTGACTTTCTTCTTTTTAAAGAACATAAATAAACCTCTTTGAAAATCCTCTGATTAACTACTTAAGGACTCAGAATGTCAGAAAAGATTTTACCCTTTAATATAGATATATTACAATTGACAGATGCCTTAGTTCAAGGGATTAAACCCGTAACTGTATTAGACATTTTTGAAAATAATAGTAAAGATTTCCATAATGATGGCTTATTTAGTACTGAAATATTTGGTAAAGTAGGTAGTTCAGATCGTACTAGAAAGTTCTCATATATTCAATTAAATGCTAGTATAATGCATCCTATAATTTATAAAATAATAGTAGATTTAAAAGGTTACTATGAAGATATAATGAAAGGTAAACAATATGCTATATTTGATAAAGTAAATAAAGAATTTGTAAAGTCTAATGAAATAGAAGGAAAAACTGGATTTATTTTCTTTTTGTCTCATTTAGAAGAACTTTCTTTTCAACATACTCAGTCAAATAGAAGAGACCTAAAAATTGTTTTATTTGAAAAGTATAAAACTAAATGTCTAACAGATAAAATAGTTGTAATACCAGCAGGATATAGAGACTTTATTATAGATAAAGAAGGTAAACCTACTGAAGACGAAATTAATGGAATATATAGAAAATTTATATCTAAAAATAACTTATTATCTAAGGATGTGTTAAAGTCTAATAATGAATCTTTAGGTCAAATAGTATATTCATTACAAGAAACATTTAATGAATTATATACATATATTAAAAACATGTTAGATGGTAAAAATAAATTAATATTAGGAAAATGGGCAGCTCATCGTGTATATAATACCACAAGAAATGTAGCATCAGCCCCAGTAATTGAAGTCCATGATTTAGATGATGAATCTAATGTTAAAGTAGACCAGACTCAAATAGGACTTTATCAATATATAAAAGCATCTTTACCTATTACTATTCATTTGTTAAGAGATAAATTTTTATCTAATGTTTTTGTAGGTGAAAATGATATTAAGTTAATAAACCAAAAAACATTACAGTCTGAAACTATTCCAATGTCTAATGACACAATTAAAAAATGGACTACAGATGACGGATTAGAGAAATTAATTACATCTTTCTCAGAAGAAGCTTCTCGTAATTTACCAGTAATTATTGATGATCATTATTTATGTTTAATATGGGAAAAAGATAATAAATTCTCAGTAATTTTTGATCCATCAATACTAAAAGAAGAAGATCTTAAATATGTACATCCTATCACATATTCTGAACTATATTATATTACTGTAGCTATTGATTCTCGTAATAGAGTAGGATTTGTAAATAGATATCCAGTAATTAACTTTGGTTCTATATATCCTACTTATATTTATTTAAGGACTACTTCTACTGCTAAAAGAATGCAAGAAGTAAGCTATCCACCTGTAGAAGGAGAAGTATTAGGTGAATATTATCAATATCCAGATATTACTAATGATAAGTATTTTGATACTATAGGAGTATCACCTATTCACTTAGCTCGTTTAGGTATGGACTTTGACGGTGATACTGGATCTTTTATGGTCATGTTTAGTGATCAATCTAAAGAAGAAATAGATAAATTATTAGATAGTCCTATTTTTTATAAGGACTTTAATGAAAACGCTAATTTCGGGTCTGGCTATGATACAGTAAAATATGTAGTAGAAAATATGACTGCATGATTATATACATCTAGGACTAAATGTCCTAGATGTATTTTAAAAATCGAAAAGAATGCTTTGAGCTTTTAAAGGAGTTTTTATGTTTTTAAATTATAATATTTTTTATAGAAAGTACGGTATTCGCCGTGCTATGGAGTTATTTTCTCCACGTATATTTGAATTCAGTAAATTAGTATTACCTAGAGATGTGATCTATCATCACGATATGGAATTAGACTCTTTAGGACCTTCTATTCACGATAGTTTATTTTTAGCTGATCATTCTAAGATACCAGTAGACTTTTGTCAAAGATTAATCAGTGATGAATTTGTACAAAAAAGAAAGTTTATTATTTTAGTAAAGTCCTTTCATGATTATGTTAAGACTAATGATCATAAATTTGTTTATGATAAAAACTTATTAGAGACTAAAAATATTAAAGCACATATTGCCTTAATATCATATACTCCTTTAAAAGAACTATATGTATATAGAACTAATCCACTCACTCCGTATTACGAATGGTATAATCTATATGCTACTCAGTATTATACAATAGATAGTTTATCTGATATTAAAAGGCAACAATTTGTAGTATTAGAATTACCATATATATTCCCATCCTATAATATGTTAAAAATGCATTCAAAGCATATTAATAGGAGTATGTTACGTATTTTTGATGATCATAAAAAGTTAAATGTACTAGACTTTTTTAGATTCATAGATCCTGAAACTAGACATTTATCTACATTAAGTAAAATAAATAAAGAAAACTATAAATTTATAAATATTATATTTAAATTTGAAGACTTATTTTACTTATGTAATTTAGGTCAGATGATAGGATATACAGAAGCTCAAGATAATCATAATCCAATACTAGAAGTACATCATTTACAGAAAATGTTTATAAAGTCTTTAATGTTATTACATAAAACATTAGATGATTTAAATAATGGTAAAGACGTAATAATTAATAATGACCAAGAAGAATTAAATAATGATACGGATAAAGATCCTGAATCAGTAACTAAAAATGTAGATAATGATGAAATATTAAATGATATATCTGATATCTATATAGAAAATCCAAATCACGATCAAGAACTAAATGATCAATTAAAGATATTAGATCAAGATATGGAAGAAATAGAAAAGTATAGTCATATGGCATATGATAATGAACTAGATGACTTAGAAGTAGATAATAGTGAAAAAGAAGATACAGTAGACTTTGATGTAAATGAAAATACTCATGAAGAAGCAAAAAATCTAATACATAAAGAAGTATCTAATGTAGATAGAATAAAAGATAAATTAAATCATTATAAGTCTTCAGGTATATTAAATAGTACTGATTATAGATCTAATATGAAAGCTTTAGAAAAATACGAAAATTTAAAAAGTCCCTATGATCCAAATTTAACTATCAATGAATATGTAAAAGTAAGTCCTGAAGAACTAAAGATAAAAGAAGAAGAAATAAAATTAAATGCTCCTCAATATATGCCAGATCCAAAAATGGCAAAAGCAACTACTAATGTATATCATGAAAAATATGTAAAAAATGTAATGTCTAAAGACATTATGTCTATGGTGACTAATTTATTATCTAGTGACTATATAGTAGATGATTATCAAATAGACAGACATGATGATATGTTAGGATCGTATGAAAATCATACTATAAAAATAAAACCTATTTATGGTCAATCTTCTACTTTACATTTTAAAGTACCAGTCGTAAACGACGATGGTGAATTAAATATGTCTGGTAAAAAATACTATTTACGTATGCAAAGACAAGATTTACCTATACGTAAAATTAACGACAGACAAGTAGCATTGACTAGTTACTACGGAAAAACATTCGTAAATAAAGATGAAAAAGTAGTAAATAACATATCTAGATGGCTAGGTACTCGTGTAAGAAAGTCTTTATTTACAGATACTGATAATAACATTATTAATGCGATATCTACAAATGTATTTAATCCTGATATTAAAGTACCTAATTTATATTCAGCATTAGCTCAACAGTTTTTAAGTATAGAAACTCCTTCAGTATTTTTGTACTTTGATTATAATAGTCGTGATAAGTATTTACCTTTAGATAAGTTAAAAGACTTAGAGCAAGATAATAAAGTTTTTATAGGATATGAAAAAAAGAGTAATTATCCTATATTTATTAATTTCCTTAATGAATTATATCTTTATGATAATGCTACATTTAAAAAGACACAAAGTCTATATGAGTTATTAGGAATAGACGAAAAGAAAGTACCTGTAGAATTTACTACAGTAAATATCTTTTCTAAGTCTATACCTTTAGTTATAGTCTTAGGGTATTTAATAGGTTTTGAGAATATATTAAAATACCTAAATACTAAATATAGATTAGTAGAGTCTAATAAACAATCTAAATTAGAAAGTAATGAATATGAAATAAAGTTTAAAGACTATAAATTAGTATTAGATAGAAAAGACGTAAAATCATCTTTAATATTAGGTGGTTTTAGAATGTTTGAAGACTTAAATAAAAATCAATATATCAAAAATCTAAATAATAAAGATATTTATTTTGATTATTATAAATATCTAGGACTAACCTCTATTTACCTTAAAGAAACAGATTTATATAATGAGTTATATGTAGATCCTGTTACTTTAACAGTATTAAAAGAAATGAATGAACCTACTACTTTTATAGGTTTATTATTTAGAGCTTCAGAAATGTTAATATTAGATAATCATCCATCATCAGTCGATATGGACTATATGAGACTGATAGGTCATGAAAGAATATCAGGCATAGTCTATAAAGAACTAGTCTCTGCTGTACGTGAACACAAAAATAAAAATGTAATAGGTAGATCATCATTAAATCTCAATCCATATGCAGTATGGAAAGCAGTAAATAATGATGCAGGTATAGCACTAGTATCAGATGCTAATCCATTTTCTAATTTAAAACAGCAAGAGTCAGTGACTTTTTCAGGTAGTGGTGGTAGATCTAAAGATACTCTAGTAGCTAGAGATCGTATCTTTAATGAATCTGACGTAGGTGTGATATCTGAAGCCACATCTGACTCATCTGATGCTGGTGTAAATGTATATTTGACTGCTAATCCAGCTATTAAAAACTTAAGAGGAATGAAAGGTAATTTCTCATATGAGGATGCTGATTCATCTAATGTTTTATCATCCACGGCTACATATTCCTCAGCAGTAGATCATGACGGACCAGAACGTGTAAACTTTATATCTATTCAGTATTCACATACTACTGGATCTGAAAATTATCGTCAATCTCCAGTACGTACTGGGTATGAATATGTAATACCACAACGTACAAAATCATTATACTGTTTAACAGCTAAAAAGAAAGGTAAAGTAATATCATTAAATGATAAAGGTATTATTGTAGAATATGAAGATGGTGAAAAGATAGGAGCTTACTTAGGTAAGCAATACGGAGATCATGAAGGTTCTACTTTTCAACACAATGTGACTACTAATCTTCAACTCAATGATACTGTATTACCAGGCATGGCAATATGCTTTAATCCAAGCTTTTTTGAGCCAGATATATTAGATCCTAAATATGTAGTATTTAAATCTACTAAAACTATTAAAGTAGCATTACTAGAGTCTCAATATACTTTTGAAGACTCTTCAGCAGTATCTAAATCACTAGCTGATGAATTAGCTGTTAAGACTACACATATAAAATCAGTAGTAGTGAGTTTTAAACAGAATATATTAAAACCTCATCCATTAGGTGAAATAAAATATGGAGATATTTTGTGTTATATTGAAGATGAAATTACTTCAAATACAGATATCTTTAATGAAGAAAATATTGAAACATTAAAAGCATTAGCTACTAATAGTCCTAAATGTAAATATAATGGTACTTTAGATAAAATAGAAGTTATCTATCATGGGGATAAAGAAGATATGTCTGCATCATTACGTAAATTAGCAGACATGTCTGATAAAGAACTCAAAAAACAAAATCAATCTGCAAATAAAACAGTAGTTGATGGATCAGTCAATTCAGATTATCGAGTAGACGGTAATCCATTATTACTAGATACTGCAGAGATACGTTTTTACATTACTAATAATGAAACTGTAGGAATTGGTGATAAATTAGTATTTGCCAATCAGATGAAATCAGTAGTAGGTAAAGTCATAAATGAAGATGTATATACAGAAGAAGGAGAAAAAGTAGATGCTATATTTGGATCTAGATCCGTAGCAGCTCGTATTGTTACTTCTCCTTATATTATAGGTACAGCTACTACTATATTAAAGAAAATAGCATCAATGGCTGTAGAAATGTTTGAGAAATAATTAATAGACTACTGAGACATAATAGTCTCAGTAGTCTTTTTTAAATATAGATTGAATGTTTTGGTTACTATTAACAATAAACTAAAGGGTAATTTATGTTGATTGCTTTTGAAGGTCCTGATGGAGTAGGTAAGACTACATTTATTAAAAAACTAAAAATGGATACACGATTTTTAAGATATAAATTCACTACTCCTTTTAGTACCGATATTGGATTATCTATAAAGAAAATATTAAATGATCCTCTATTTAAAAATATAAATGAAATTACTAAAATAGAATTAATGTCTAAAGTCTTTTTAGACACTCAAGAGAAAATTATAAATAAGTACGATTATGTAATTATAGATAGATGGGTAGCATCTTTTTATGCATATCAAGATGTACCTAATAATCCTTTTGCTAAAGAAATGTTCAGTCAATATTTTGACTATAGTCTAGGCATTTTAAGTAAACCAGACTATACTTTTTATTTAAATGCTGATGATTCAATTTTATTTGACAGATTAAATTCTAGAAAAGACAATGATCAATTAGACGATTACTTTAAAGAAAAAATCCAATTAATTAAAAGTAATTATAAACAATTTATAGAAGAATATGATTCAAATAGTAATTATTCTATTATTTTCAATCATGATTTTTCAGATGAAGTATACGATGAAATCAGTAATACTCTTTTTAATTTGACTTAAGAGGTATGTATGTCTCAGGATGTTTTAGTTAAAGAAAACAATACTAAAGTCATAGCAAATATTATCGAAATGATTCCTTTTGTAATTGATAATATTTCAGAATACGATAAAACGGGATCAGTAATTGCTAGTGATCTAGGCATGAAGACTGTAAAGTCTATAGTAGCATCTCGTATTATCGCCGAACTAAATAGCAAAGGAACTAAATAATGATCAAGTCAGAAACGTATAATATCGCAGACGATATTAGTGAATCTTTATATAAAGACAACATAGCACTCGTTCCTGTAAATAACACTTTTTTATTTGATTTATATTCTTTAACTGATTCTGAACCTTATGAAATCACTGATTTAAATAAAGTATCTGAACATGATTTATTACAGGATAAATTAACAGAACTATTATCACGTACAGTAGCTAGTCAGATCGCTATGATCAAAAGTGAAGTAGTACCTGTAGTAGAATCTGTATATGAAGAAATCAAAAAAGTTTTAAATAGTTATTTAACTGAAGACTTTGTAGGGTCTATTAATATAGTACAAAAAGATGTACATGATTTTCTATTTTCTGAAGATTGGTCTGACTTAGTCAAAAAGCATTATTTAGAAAATGTCGAAGCTCCTAGATCATTGTCTATAAAAGACCTAGATGATTCTACACTAAATAGAATCATTGAAGCGTCTACTATGTACACATCACAAAATACCAATGCAGCAATTGATATCATTGAAAAATTAAATGCTCAAAAAGTAAAGAGTATTTTATACGGATCTACTAGTGAACTCACTACTCATGATAATCATAGTAATCTAGATGAAATACTACCTAGATTACTATTAAATGAGACATTAAAGAATAATGAAGATATAGCACTAGATGTTTATAGTTCATCAGGTCTTAATCAACTAAGAGATTATCTAAATCATAATACAAAGTTTTTAGTCACATTAGCTGAAAATAACCGTAAAATAGCAGAACAGAAAATGAATCCTAATTATGGATTATTAGTACTATCCATAGATAAAAACACTAACACTATTTATGTAAATGGTCCAGTATATCGTAAGTTTCTAGAAGACGGTAATGACAATAGTATTTTATATGGTCTACTAGTAGATAAGTCTACTAATGTCACTAATTATAGCATATCTTCTATTTTAAGTAATAAAGAAAAGTTAGTCAATTATTTCAATAGTTATTTACAACTAGCTAAGACTAATAGAGAACTAAATCTATTTAACTCTTTTAAGTCATTCTTTATAATCATTTTTAATAATAGTCTAGCAGAAAAGTCTAAATTTGAAGATGAATATATCAATACCCATCCAGGTGCTATTGAATATATGCATAAAAAAGTAAGGACTCTTTTAGATAATGTAAAGTTAAATGATATTATAGACTTAAATAACTTATATAATACAGTCATGATGTTAGTGACAAAGTCTCGTTTCTTTTACACTGACGCATATAAAATTCTAACATACATGACAAAAGAAAGTGATGAAAATATGGAACCTCAAATGGCCGCTGCAATAGCTGCTATTTTCTATCTAGTAGATTACTTTTTAGAACAAGTAAATATAGTCCATGGCTGAAGAAGTTTTAGTCTCTAGATTAAAAAGAGACCCAGACTATGTAAAATCACAATTAGTAAAATCAGAAGACGGACTATATGTAAAAAAAGATACCTATATACACGTGCCCTATAGATATACTCTAAAAGGTATGGCTGCATTAGGTGAAAAAAGTTACACTATAGGAATTATTCCTATTATTGTAGATGATAAATATACAGTAATGTCAGTCATGTCTATGCTGACATTATCACCTGCGTCTATCAGTGAAATCGTCATTCAAGACACTAATTATTATTCATTCTTTTACGAAAAAGGATCTAGATTATTAGAGTCTTTAGAAGTAGTTAAAGATGACGGTTTTACTTATAATGTATTTGATGAATTTATAGCTAATGGTAATATACCTTGGTATATTGAATATTTAGACTTAGCTAAAATTTACGATACTTCAGATAAGTATGCGGCATCTAATATGCCTAATTACTTTTTACCATATCAATTAATAATATCATTATTAGCTAGAAGTCCTCAAGACAGAATGAAACTATATAGATATATAGTCAATGAAAATAAAGACTTAAATATTCGTCCTGATTTCGTACAATTAAAATCAGTAATGTTTATGTCTAAGTCTACAGTAAATAAAATTGCAGGATCGTATTTCGATGAAGGTGTCATGTCTGCATTAGCATATCCTAGTCAAAAAGTCGAACATATTGAAAAACTTTTAAGGGCATAACCATGGCAGTTGTATCTTTTAGTAGTACTTATCTAGCTAGTAAAAATAAAAAAGGTGTATTAAAGCCTGATTCTAACGGATATTATGACGTAATTGTAGGTGGTCTAAATATCCATAATTCTGCAGGCGATTATTACGTCTTAAATGAATCTAAAGACCTATTTGAAAACTCTACTTTTAAGCGTCGTATTCAAAACGGTGCATTAAAAGGAGAAAATGGTCATCCTCGTCGTGAACCAGGTATGTCTGATGATGCCTTTTTAGACAGATTCTTAACTATTGTAGAATCAAACGTATGTGTGCATTATTCAGATATTTGGTTAGACTTTAATTCAGTAAAAGACTCTGCAGGTAGACCTGTAGTAGCTATTATGGCTAAAGCAAAACCATCAGGTCCTTTAGCTGCAGTACTAGAAAACTCATTAAATGATCCTAATCAGAATACTGCTTTTTCAGTACGTGGATTTACTAAAGATATTCAGATGGGATCTATTAAACATCGTATATTAAAAACTATTATTACATTTGACCATGTAGTAGAACCTGGTATTTCCATAGCTACTAAATGGAATAATCCAGCACTAGAATCCTTACATGAAGAAAAATTAAAAGAACATAATTTATTATCTTTTACTAAATCAGTAGAAGCTACTCATTCTGCTACTGAAGCTAAATTACTCTTATCTGAATTATCATGGATAGAAAAAGAAAGTGTATTTAGTAACGATATCAATAAACCAATATACACTAAATGGTAATAACTGACCATACGACTATTAGTCGTATGGTCTTTTTTTGAGGTCTTTATGATTTTAACTAATGAAAACTTAGCTGAACATTTTCACAAAAGAATATGGCATTCTCATATAGGTGGATATATGGGAGAACATACTGATACAG
>ERZ1669247.659-NODE-659-length-10333-cov-4.833917_pt1 | contig 10333 bp, 10 predicted proteins | sample MGYA00579297_ERZ1669247 | MGnify/ENA primary metagenome ERZ1669247 (study PRJEB41166, sample SAMN08046056) | hot springs metagenome | biome: hot spring; feature: acid hot spring; material: thermophilic sediment; isolation source: thermophilic sediment from acid...
GCTGCAAGGCTGCCTCCTGTTGTTCGAGTTGCAGTTGATCCAGTTGCAATTGCTGTTCGTTGATGGCGCTTTGCAGCGCGAGTTGGCCAGGATCGTTCTGCGCTGCCGCGGGCAGCAGCAGCGAGGACGCCAGGACCGGGGTCACGGCGGTCAGGCCCACCAGCAGGATAAGCCAGGATGCACGGCACAATTTCGGTCTCACGGTCGTCCCCCAGAATGCCCCTTTGTTCGGAGTATACCAGACACCCGCGCCCGTTCGAGGAATTGCCGGGAGTGTCCCTTGCCCGATGCTCCAAGGCTAACCGGGACGCGCGGCCAGCGCTCGCAATGGCCGCGATGAGCTCTCTGCAAAAGTGTCGCGATTCTGCGACGGTCTTGGTCTTATTTCGGTTCCGTACCCGGCACGATATAAACCGGTTCCTGATCGGTGGGCATGGCAGCGAGCTCCGCCTCCGTCATGCGGGCGTAGACCTCCAGAAGGTAACCCGTGGGATCGCGCAGCCACAGTTCGTGCAGGGGCGTGCCGCGCCAGGTACTGCGCGGTGGCTTGACCACCTCGGCACCGGCGGCGACGGCCCTGTGGTAGGCGGCGATCACCGCTTCCCTATTGGCGACTCCGAGGCCGATATGGTACAGGCTATAGGTGTCCAGCGGCTCGGCCCGGTCGTTGACCAGGATCACCAGATTCAGGCGCAGATCCGGGACGATGAAGGTGCTGAAGCGGGCCGTCTGCTGTTTCGGCTCGATCCCGAAAAAGTCGCGGTAGAAGGCCGTGCTGCGAGTGAGATCGGCCACCCGGAAGCTCAGGTGAAACTCCTGCCGATCTGGGATCGTGGGGGATAATGGGGTGCTCATACGGAACTCCTCAGGGTTCGCTGTGGCCGATACGCTCCAGTTCCTGACGCAGACGGGCCGGGTCTTCGGCGAGCCACTGGGCTACGGGAAGTTGCAGAAGGGCCTCGATGCGGTGGCGCAGGACGCGATAGGCCCCCTCAAAGGCCGCCTCGATCTCCGTCTCGCTGCCCGTCGCCTTGGCGGGGTCGTCTACCCCCCAATGGGCGCGCAGGGCGGGGCCCAGGTAGGCCGGACAGGTTTCTCCGGCGGCGCCGGCGCAAACGGTGATGACGATTTCGGGAGTGCGGGGCAGATCGTCCCAGGACTTGCTGGCAAGGCCTTGGGTAGCGAAACCCTCCCGTTCCAGAAGGGCGATGCTGCGCGGATGTACATAGCCCGCGGGATGGCTGCCGGCGCTGCTGGCGTGGAGCTTGCCTTGAGCGAGGCCGTTTAGCGTGGCTTCGGCGAGGATGGAGCGGCAGGAGTTGCCGGTGCAAAGAAACAGGATTTCCGGGGGCTTCATGGGTGTGACCTCGATGGGCTAGGGCAAGGGACAGGCGTGGACTCGGTCTCGTCGGAGCACTCGAGGGCACAGGATCGGGTGGCGCGACAGCAGTTTTCCGTGAGATAGGCCACCAGCGAACGCACCACAGGCATCTGCGCCCGATAACGCTGAAAGCGCCCCTCCCGGTGGACGCGGACGAGATCGGCGTGCTGTAGGGCTTTGAGATGAAAGGAGACGCCGTTGGGTGCTTGCCCGACCCCTTCGGCGATTTCACCGGAGTAGAGCCCTTCCGGCTCGTGCTCCACCAACAGGCGAAAAATCGCCAGGCGTACCGGCGAGGCCAAGGCCTCCAGGCGGGCGACGACGCGATCCGGGATCTCTTCGCTCATATCCTTCCAATGATTCGATTTGTGTTGAAGTATTGACAAATTCCGCATCGCCGTCAAGACTAGCCCTACCTAGAAAGAAAGGAAGCTCGATGCTTGCTCTGGCCATCTTTATCGTGACCCTGATCCTCGTCATCTGGCAGCCCAAAGGCCTGCAGATCGGCTGGAGCGCCTTGGGTGGAGCGCTGGTGGCCCTGGCCACGGGGGTCATCACCTGGAGCGACATTCCGGTGGTCTGGCACATCGTCTGGGACGCCACCTTTACCTTCGTGGCCCTCATCGTCATCTCGCTGATTCTGGACGAGGCCGGCTTTTTTCACTGGGCTGCCCTGCACGTAGCACGCTGGGGCGGGGGGCGCGGGCGGCGGCTCTTTCCCCTCATCGTCCTCTTGGGGGCGGTCATCGCCGCGCTCTTCGCCAACGACGGTGCTGCCCTGTTGCTCACTCCCATCGTCATGGCCATTCTGCTGCGCCTGGATTTTTCGCCCCAGGCAACCTTTGCTTTCGTCATCGCTACCGGTTTCGTGGCCGACACTACGAGTCTGCCGCTGATGATTTCCAACCTCGTCAACATCGTCAGTGCCAACTATTTCAGCATCACCTTCGATCGTTATGCCTTAGTGATGGTGCCGGTCGATCTCGTCGCACTGGGGGCAACCTTGTGCGTGCTCTGTCTCTATTTTCGACGTGCGGTACCAGCGGAGTATCCCACCGCCCACCTCGACGCACCCCGCTCGGCCATCAAAGATCCCTTGGTCTTTCGCGCCGCTTTTCCGGTACTGCTCTTGCTGCTCGTGGCTTATTTCGTCACTGCTCAATGGCGAGTGCCGGTCTCGGTGGTGACCGGGGCGGGGGCGCTGATCCTGCTCGCGTTGGCCGGACGCTGGTTGCAGGGAGGGCGCGGCGCCTGTATCCCGGTGCACAAGGTGCTGCACGAGGCGCCTTGGCAGATCGTGATCTTAAGCCTCGGCATGTATCTCGTGGTCTATGGCCTGCGCAATGCCGGTCTCACCAATTACATAGCGGTAGCCTTGGCTTATCTTACGGCCCAGGGCACGGTGGTGGGAACGGTGGGCGCCGGTTTCCTGGCCGCCGCTCTCTCTTCGGTGATGAACAATCTGCCAGCGGTGCTGGTGGGCGCTCTGGCCATCCATCAGCTGACGGCCAATGTCGACCCCTTGATGCGGGAGATCCTGGTCTACGCCAACATCATCGGCTGCGATCTCGGCCCCAAGTTCACGCCCATCGGCAGCCTGGCGACCCTGCTCTGGCTGCACGTGCTGGGGCGCAAAGGCATGACCGTCACCTGGGGCCAGTACATGCGCACCGGTCTGCTCATAACCCCGCCGGTGCTGCTCCTGACATTGTTGGCCTTGGCCCTGTGGCTGCCCCTGGTCTGAAGAAAGGCCTGTGAAAAATTCCTTCCCTCATCGCGGTACCCATCTACTCCCCCGGCTGTCCGAGGCTGTTCCTTCCTGCCGTACCGATAGTGATTCCATACCGGAAGAGGCTGCGGCGGTACTATCCCGGCGGATAACTCCGCATAAATAAGCGAACCCTTCTGCGTCATGGGCACTGCGGCGTCCCTGCAAGGATGATCTGCGGGTGAAGAGCAGGCGCCTGCCGATCTGCGATCCCTGCTAGGATTCAGATCGTCGCTTCCTCAGCCCAGCGCGTGGCGATGTCGATGAATTGGGCCAATATCGGCTCGCTATTGTCGCTTCCGACGCGCCAGGCCAGATGCAAATTGCTTTCGGCCTGTATCTCAGCGAGGGGTCGAAAGGCGATGCCGGGTCGTTCCAGAACCGTCAGACTGGAAAATACCAATCCGAGGCCAAGGCCGGCTGCTACGGCACTGAATATGCCGTTGGAGTCCGCGAGCTCCATATGGATCTGGGCATCCAGGTGCCGCGCACGAAGCTGGGAGAGGAGACGATCGTAGGCCCCAGGCGCCAGCGATCTGCGCAGGACGATCAAGATCTCCCCGGTCAAGGCCGCGGGCGCGACGCGCTCCTCTCGCAATAAAGGGTGTCCCTCTGGCAGGACGAGATACCAGGTTTCTGTACTCAAATGGCGCTGTTGCAGTTGGGAAACTGTATCCAGATCTCGAAGCAGTCCAATATCGATATCCCCGGCAAGTAGCGCCTGATGTTGAGCATCCGTGGTCAGTTCTTGCAACTCGACGCTGACGTCGGCCGCATGTTCGCGAAAGCGGCGCAACAGTTCTGGCAGGATACGTATGGTGGTGGATGGCAGGAAAGCGATGCGCAACACCCCTCTGCGACCTTTTCTTAGGTCGTCCATCAGGGCCTCGGTGCGACGGGCCTGATCCAGGAGCGACACCGCCTGTGGGTAAAGCGCTCTACCTGCCGTGCTCAATTCCACCCTTTTGGCCCGACGTTGAAAAAGCGGTATCTCCAGATCCCTTTCCAGAGTCTGGATGCTGCGACTCAGGCTGGATTGAGTCAGGAAACAGCGCTCGGCGGCGCGATGGAAATTACCGGTTTCGGCAAGGGCAACGAAGTGGCGAAGGTGGCGCAGATCCAACAGAGGATTTCCCATGCTAAGTCTGGCCGACTTATAATCGGCCGTTGTCCACTTTGCAAGAGGCGACTCTGGGTGCCTTTTCATGGTGTGGGGTCCGCGCTCCTGGGCTCCAGCCGGCGTTGCGTGAACCAAGGCGGCAGAACCAATGACTGTCGTGGTCCGTAGCGGCGGATGTCGGCATGCATGGTCAGTCCAGGACGCAACGGGTGCTTCTCCAGATCCTTCGAATCCACAAGTATCCGCACCGGTACCCGTTGGGTGAATTTGATCCAGTTGCCGCTGGCATTTTCCGGCGGCAGCACGGCAAACTCCGCGCCGGTGGCTGCACCGATGCTCACCACCCGGCCACGGTAGCGAACACTGCTGCCGTAGAGGTCTGAGCGCAACTGTACCTCTGCCCCCGGCTCGACGCCGGCCAGGCGGGTCTCCTTGACATAAGCGTCCACCCATATCTGGTTCAGCGGAACCACCGTGAAAAGCCGCTGCCCGGGCTGGATGTGCTCGCCTGGCTGTACCGCTTCCTGGGCCAAGACGCCAGCCACCGGCGCACGAATGCTGCGTCGCTGCCAATCGATACGGGCAAGGGCCAACTCGGCCTGGGCCTGGAGTAGAGGCGGGTAGCCCGCTGGCCCATGCTCACCTAGCTGTTTTTCCAGAGCGGCGAGTTCTGACTGGGCAGCTCGCTGCTGCGATTGCAACTCCTGCACCTTTTGCTGAGCAACGATGGCGTCCAACCCAGCAGATGCGCCCGACTGCGCCGCCAGGCCGAGTCGCTCCGAGCGCGCCCGAGCAGCGATAAGCTGTGCCGTCAGAGCCTGAATGTTCGCCCGCGCGCCAGCTATTTTGGCCAGCAGCGCGTGGGCCTCGTCGCTTTCCCGCGCCACTTTGGCCTGGGCGGCGCGCAGTCTGGCCGCCAATCGTCGGGCGCGCAGTCGCACCAGTGGTTGTCCGGCACCTACGGTTTCAGTCCCGTAGGCCAGGACCTGGTCTACCTGACCACTGACCTGGGCCGTTATAGGATATTTATTCCCCTGCACATAGGCGTCGTCCACAGAGACCCAATAGCGGCCCAGAAGGAACCACCAAGCGGTAAAGGCGATGGCCACGATGATCACCGCGATGGCGAGGATCATGAGATTGCGACGGCCTTGCCAAGGCGAAGGATTGACGCCGTTGGCTTCGTTTCCGGGCCTATTGGCCATACCCGCCCCCGAGAGCTGTTTGCCAAGCCGTCCAAGCCTTCCAGGTCGAAAGCTCTGCCATGGTCCGATGGATACTGCGTTGCAACTGAGAAGACTCCTCTGCAAGATACCTAGGCCGTGCCTCCAGCCCAAGATCCACACGGGTGGACGCAAGCTTCAGGCTGGCACGTCCGGAATTCCAGGCGATGGTAGACGCGGCAAGGGCTTGCTGGCTTCGGTTGAGCTCGTTGAGTGCCTGTAGTGCCTGCCGCACGGCACCGAGCAGAGTCTGCTCGTACAGGGCGATGGCGAGCTCTTGTCGGGCTTCGGCACCGTGCAGCCGGGCATGCAGAGCACCCGATTGAAACAGGGGCAGGTGCAGTGCCGGACCAAACTGCCAGGCAATGCTGCCCGGCGTGAAGAGTGTGGCCAGATGCGCGCTGTCCAGATCCAGAAGGGTAGCGAAGGAAATATTGGGATAGAAGGCGGCCTGGGCGGCTTTGGTCTGCGCTTGACTTGCTTTGGCAAGCTCCAAGGCCGCGCGGACATCGGGACGGTGGGCAAAGAGGTCAAGGTGGATGTGTGCGGGAATGATCACCGGAGCTTGCTGAGGGGGTAAGGGCGCATGCGTGGGCAGTCGATCGGGGCCAAGCCCTGCGCTCTGTGCCAATGCCAGTCGGCTGTCCGTGGCGATTTTCTGCCATTGGACGCGGCTCTCGATGGTCCCCTGCAACTGGCGCTCCAATTGCTGCAGAGGTAACTGCGAATCGAGCCCCAAGGCATGACGTTGCCGAGCCAACTCGAGCTGCTCTCGCGCCAGCTGTTCTTTTTGGCGAAGCAACGCGGCGATTCGTTCTGCCGCACCCCAGTCCAGATACTGCTCGACTAAGGTCGCTGCCAGCAAGCGACGCGTATCGGCCTCCCGCGCCTGGCTGGCCGCTGCCTCGCCGAGGGCGGCCTGGACGAGATCGTGGTGGTAACCCCAAAAATCCAAGGTTTGCCGAAAGCCCAGGCCAGCCGTGCCCGAATCGTAGAACCGATGGCCCAGACCCAAGGCTCCGAAGGCACCGTTGTTGCTGAATTCCATGGGAGTCACCTGCCCGGAAAGGGCAAGCTGAGGCCCTAATGCCGAGCGGCGTAATTGCACCATGGCGGCAGTCCATTGGCGCTGCGCTCGAGCGGCTTGTAATACGGGGTTGTCTGGGCGCAGGCCGATGCTGAGGATGCGATCCAGTACCGGATCCTTCAGGCTGTGCCACCAAAGGGTGTCGGGCCAGGGACTATGGGGGGAAGTCGCACCGGCTTCCAGAATCGTCAGCGTCTTGCCGAACTCGGGTGGGCGAACGCTCTCGGGGGAGGGCGCGTGAATCGCCGGCGCACATCCCCCGAGCGCCAGGGGCAGGGCGAGGATCCAAGCGCTGCGGCTATTCCTGGTGGTGAACATGCTTACACCTGCGCCGGGGTACCAGAACCCCTGGCGGACAAGGAGGGTTCGATAGCGCCCTTGAGGTTGGGGGTGAGGTCGGCACTTTCTACGATTTCCTGTTCTATGGTGACCCGTCGTTTCTGCCCAGGACGTCGGCGGAACGGTGCTTTGGTAAACCACAGAAGAATCAGAACCCCAACGGCCATGAGACCCCACAGAAAGAGCATGCTCTGCATCGAAAGCGCAAGGCTCTGTGTCTCCAGGACGTGTACCTGGATGGCCATCTTTCCCGCGATTCCCATCGAGGCCAGATTGCGCCCGAAATCGGCGATGGGCGTGGTGGGTGATTGCCAGGCCAGATGAGCCTGAAAATAGCTGCCGTGGCGCAGCCAGAGTGCAGAAAATATGCTGGACATATAGGCGCCGCCCAAGATCCGGATGAAATTCTGGAGGGTAGCGGCTGCCGGAAGGCGGTGGCTGGGCAAGCGCGAGAACATGATCAGACTCAAGGGGACCAGATAGAAGCCCAAGGCCGCACCTTCGATGAGATGCGCCAGCATTAGGCTGTCGAAGCTGCTGGAACGGTTGACCTGTGTCGAAAAACCGTACGCCGCCACCAGCAGAAAGCAGATCGTGGCCAAGATGCGTGGCCCTATCCAATGAGAGACGCGGGACATCACGGCAATGAGGGGCACGCCCGTCAGCGCCATGGGAAAGAGAACGAGCCCCGCCAGATAGGCGGTGTAACCTGCCTCGGCGATAAGGGCCGAGACGAAAAGGCTGTTCCCGCCCAGCAGTAGGCCCCAGCCAAACACCAGCGCCGGGATGGGCAAGATAAAATTGCGTCGCTTCAACAGACTGAGATCCAGACAGGGGTAGGGGTGGTGCCGCTCCCAAACAAAGAAAGCGATACAGAAAATGCCGGCCAGAGCGGCTAGTTCCTGAAAGCGGGCGGAATCCCACCAATTCCAGTCTTCGCCACGATTCAGAAGGATCTGCACCGAACCAGCAGCCAAGGCGAGAAGAGCCAGGCCGATCCAATCGAAGGCAGCTTCGTCACGCTCGGAATCTCCCGCAGGTATCAAGGCAGAACATAGACCGAGGGAAAGCAGGCCCACGGGAAAGGTCAACCAGGGTGCTGTCCGCCAGTCCCAGTTGTACGCAATCCATCCAGCCAGGGAGGGGCCAGCCAAGAGCGGCAACACCAGGTTGACTATGCTTAGATCGGCAGCAAAGCCCTGCCACCGAGCGGGGGCGTAGCGGATCAGTAGGCGGCGGACCAAGGGGGTGAGGAAACCCGCCGCGAGACCTTGAAAAAAGCGACCCAATAAGAACAGCGAAAAATGATCGCTGAGGACATCGGGCAGAGTGGCCACCAGTAAGAGCGCGATGGAGAGCTGAAAACTGCGCAGTTCGCCGATACGTCGGTAGAGCCAGGTGGCCGGGACGACGCCCAGAGCCCAGGCCACCAAGTAGAAGGTCAAAGACCAGACCGCATGATCCAGACTCGTACTGTAGGCGCCTGCCAAATATGGCAGCATCGGAATGGACCAGGCCAGGCTCCAGGAGGCGATGATCATGCCACCACTCAGACCCAAGCCCAAAAGGAGGGACGGCAGGGCAGGCAGCGCGCTGGGTATGGAGGTCTGGGCCGATGCGTTCATGGGACAGGTCTGGCAGTGTTGAGGGATGCGAGTCTATGCCTGCGGGGGAGCCATAGGAATCGAGTTTATTGCATTGGCTCGATGCGCGAAGGGAATCGGAGTCCGGTGAATCGCTGGCCAGCGCGTCGGGAGATGACGGAAAGAATATCGTCGCGACCTCGATGATACCGTAAGGATTTTCTCCAAAAATCCATCCGATGTGGTAGTTGCGGTGTTTGTAGACAATCCAAAAAATGTTCCATATAGTTACGCCCATATTGTTTTACCCCCTTTTAAATGGGGTGGATATAATTCAAAAAAATACAGGTTACATAGGTGTTTAGTAAGCCGGTATAGGGCTGAAGGCGGTAGTTGTGGCCCGTGTTGCGACAGGAGGACTGCAGCACCGATAGATGGCGGGTAGTTCTGGAAAAGGTGTTTCCCCCTGCCATCACATTCCCGTCCGCTGTCTGGGCGAGCGTATGACGGCGTATGGGCTTCGCTGGGTTAAGCAACGATAAGACAAACTTGGGAGATTGTCGTGGATATCTTGGAGTTGGGTGGTGTCGGTGTTCGTTCCTGGGCCGAGAAGAACTCCATTGAGCCTGAAGCCCTGCAGCAGTTGGATGCGCTGGCGCGTCTGCCGGTGGTGGATGCCCCCATCGCCGTCATGCCCGACGTGCATCTAGGTAAGGGCGCTACGGTGGGGTCCGTCGTGCCCACTCGTGCTGCCATCATTCCGGCCGCCGTGGGCGTGGACATCGGCTGCGGCATGTGTGCCGTGCCCCTGAGCCTCGACGCCAAGGATCTGCCCGACACTCTGCGCGCCATTCGGCTACAGATCGAAAGAGACGTTCCGGTGGGTCGGAATATGCACCGTCCCGATCGTTTTCCTGAAGCGGTGGCGCAGACCCTGGAGCCGGGGTTGCAGAAAATCGCGGAGCGGGCGCCGAAAATCCGCGGCAAGGGCCGGAAAAAACGCGAATGGGCTCTGCAGCTGGGGACCCTGGGTGGCGGCAATCATTTCATCGAGCTTTGTCTGGATGAGTCGGATCGACTCTGGGTCATGCTGCACTCGGGTTCACGCGGCATTGGGCACGCCATCGGCGAATACTATATCGAGCGCGCCAAGGAATACGTGCTGCGAGAGGGCATCGAGCTGCCTGATATGGCGCTGGCATGGCTTCCGGAGAGTGAGGAAATCTTTCCCGACTACTGGGAGGCCCTGAGTTGGGCGCAGACCTACGCGGCTGCCAACCGGCAAGCCATGCTGGACGCGGTGATCGGGGCGTTGCGTCGTCATCTGCCGCCCTTCGTGGTGGGCGATGCCGTCATCAACTGCCACCACAACTATGTGGCGCGAGAGCAGCACGATGGTCGTGAACTTTACATCACCCGCAAGGGCGCCATCCGGGCACGGGCGGGCGATCTCGGCATCATTCCCGGAAGCATGGGCACGCGCAGCTACATCGTGCGCGGCCGGGGCGAAGCGGCGTCCTACTGTTCCTGCGCCCACGGAGCCGGTCGACGCATGAGCCGCAGCGAGGCTCGACGCCAGTTCCACGAGGAAGATATCGAAATGCAGACATCCGGAGTCGAGTGCCGCAAGGATGCCGGGATCATCGACGAGCTTCCGGGAGCCTACAAGGATATCGATGCGGTCATGGCGCAGCAGACGGATCTTGTGGAGGTGCTCCACACGCTGAAACAGATACTCTGCGTCAAAGGTTGAAGGAGGGATGCGCAGCCTAGAGTGTGGTGCGAAAGGGGAGACTCGAACTCCCACGCCTTGCGGCGCTGGAACCTAAATC
>ERZ1669247.662-NODE-662-length-10297-cov-7.399434_pt1 | contig 10297 bp, 14 predicted proteins | sample MGYA00579297_ERZ1669247 | MGnify/ENA primary metagenome ERZ1669247 (study PRJEB41166, sample SAMN08046056) | hot springs metagenome | biome: hot spring; feature: acid hot spring; material: thermophilic sediment; isolation source: thermophilic sediment from acid...
AAAATAACCTTATATGAATCTCAGTTATTCATTCTAATACTCAGACTTGAGATATTTTAAACCTTAATATGAAGTTCGGTATTGTATCATACAGTATGAGGAATTTCTAGAGAATAAAATACGCTTTTCACATATATAAATAACAATTCATTGGTTTCTTGAAGATATGTTTAGTGGCAATAATGATTACATAAACCACATTATTTATATTTTTGTTCGCTAACGGATGTGGGACACTATTCTAAGATCGACCAATATTAAACAGATTGTACCATAAACCCGTGCAGAATATTGCACTGTCAATCCTGTCATCCCTCCTCTGCGCCACATTCTGTCCGAGCATCTTCTTATTAGCAGCAAATCCTGATTCAGAATTGCTCCTCTGATGATACTGCTCCAGGTAGGGTACAGTATTCAGAAGGAAATCCTTTATCATGGATTTCCATTCAACGGAACCGTTGAGCGTTGAGTTCTTTTTCGGTATCAGGAACACCTTCGTCCCCTTATGCGCATCCACATATGATGGGGAGGAGTAGTACCTGTCCAGCCTCAGGGAGTTGAGGGTTATTCCTGTTGATCTGAGCATTCCAATTGCCCTGTCGTATGCATCCCTCTCAGACTTCATAGAAGAGCCAAAGGCAATGTAAATCCTCGTCTTGAGATCCATCATGAAGAAGGAATATGCAAACAGTCTCTTTCTACCCGTTCTCCCCCTCTTGCTTGATTCGTTGCCGTTCTCCTTAGCCTTGTCCTTCAATCTCTGCGCATAGGATTCGTAGTTCTTCTTTATGGTGAGGGAATAGCCAGTGCCGTCACCAGTTGCATCTGATTGCTCTACCCCCTTGTTATTCAGTATCAGGATGTGCAGGTTGTGGATGGCAAGAATCACCTCCTGGTCTGAATACAGTCTTTCCACGCTCTTGTAGCTGACGTCAATGCCGGAGAGCATTGAGAATATCACGAGCATGTTGCTGAACATCCTGTTGGATTCCCCAACAAGCTGCTTTATCAGAAGAAGCTTAACCCTGTTCTCAAGTGAGAGACCGTATGGATGACAGGGACCGTGATGTATCTGTATGGCGGAAACAGCTTCCTTCACAAGGGGATCAAGCTCCCTCATGGCAGTCTTTATCCTGTGGGAGAACTGCTGCTCATATGTCCTCCAGTCCCTCTCCTTCATCGGATGCTCAAGCTTGTATTTCTTTGCAATAATACTGTCGATCTCCTCAAGCTTGAGCTTTATGTCCTCATCGAAGACCTTGGGCATCGGCAATATATATCATGGAGGAATATAAGCATGTCTATAGACATGCTTATTAACATCCATGCTATTATCAACAGTTGAGCAGGAAGATATTCGTGTTGAACAACTCCTTGACTCTCAAGGACGATGAGATAGAGGGTATCCTGGAAAGAACTGTTACGAAGCAGGGCACATCGGCAAAGGCAGATGTGCCCAGGAGATATCTGGGCAGAAGGGTCTACGTCATAATAACGAAATCAAAGGGAGAAGAGAGGGAAGAAGTAAGAAACGATGAATAGTGTCCCACATCCAGGATTTCCTTCATTTCCATGGCGCTAAAAGACGGTTAGGTCCCTATAGTATCAACGTTCTCCAGTCATTTCCCTCTTGAAGAATATGCAATACTCATCATCTGTGTATGGGTTCTTATTGAGCGTGTCTGAGAGTATCATCTTCGTACCCAGATCCACCAGCTTCTCCATCCTAAATCTACTTATGACAAGTTTCCTCAGTCTTTTTCTCTGTTGAAGCGACCTCCACAAAACCATCAAGATTCTCCACGGTGCCATGCTCGAGGAATGAAATCCTGGAAGGGTAAATCTTTCCCCCGTGCTCTAGGGATGTTGAAGCAAGTTCTGAATTGTAACAGTACGCATCGTACTTCACCTTCAGGATTTTCTTTCTGTCCGAGTGCGAATGGATTATGAATTTCTCACCCGCGACCCTCACAATCCCCTCGATGCCTGAGATGTCAGCGGTTCCGGAAAAAGTGGCGGGGACTTTTGAACAGAGAAGCATTCCATTCACCCTCCCTGAGAAGAGGGAGATGTTCCTTCCGAGGAGCTTTCTGTCACTTATCAGTAGATCTAGCCACGTATTCTCATTTTCCGCGTTGAACATATGCACCCACGCCCAGTGGCTCAGGTAGTCAGGCTGAGATATGTAGCCTACCATGCCCCTGTAGTCCTTTATAGTATAGGACTCATTGAGATATCTTATCTGACCGTTGAACAGGGCGTTCGGAGAGAGGAGGACGTACTGCGACCTTATGTCAAGAAGTCTCGTGATGCCTGTGATTGCGCTCGTTTCAGTCTCGCCATTTGACCAATTCAGAGAATAGGTATTCCCGATATCTATGGTGTTTCCTCCTATTTTCGTTTTTCCATGCGGGTCCATTGAAAACGTTCCATAGGAAGTTCTGAATCCAGAAGAATAGTCATGTTCGAACATCGCTATCATAAACGACGCTTTCGTCTCTCTTCTTGTGGATAGGAGATACCGTATCCAGAATGCCCTGTCTCCATTTGAAAGGCAGAGGAATATCTCCTTGTAACCCATCATTTGACAAATAACAGACGAATAAAAACATTCATCCGGCGGGCTCATAGGAAGTGGGAAAAATTCTGCCAGAATTTCTTGAGTATTTTCCATCCTCGCTTTTTCAAGAACGTCGGCTATCAGTCCAGCCCCCACAGGAATGCATTATTTTCATTACTTCCAATAGATTAACAACGCTTAATTGCAGTTATTACAACCACAGGCCAAATCTCTGATTGATTTGAGATCGCAAAGGGGGTCTGAATTTGTTTCAGTAAGCGGGGTCTGGAAATCAACCATTGCACTAATCACATATATCTCGAGAAGGTGACGTTCTCATTGAAATAGGTTTCGAACCTTGTCAGCACGATGAAATCCTTTACAATAGCGGAGATCTCTCCAACCAAGGAATCAACTTCTCCTATCGATTCGTAATACAGGAGGATCATCATAAAACCTCCATCTTTCCGGTAAAGCAGAAACCGATCGGCAACAGTAGGCAGACTCATTATCTTTTTCTGAGCTTCAGGACTCTCTGTTGAAGAGAAGAGGTGCACAACGAGCATATACAGGCTGAGGTCTCTGAACGCCGCCTGATTGAGCGTTGGATATGCGTAAAACATCATCTCTGACACCAAACGGTCCAGTTCTCTCTTCACTACTTTCCTCGATAGGCCGATGGAAGAGGCCAGACCGGCAACACTGAGTGAAATGAGGTCTGAATATGCGACTGAAGGAATTATCCGTTCATGCTTTATTTTTATTTTCTTTACCTCTAGATTTCCTTTTTTGATCCCTATAACCCTTCCCTGCAAGTCAAAATTGCTCATGAGCAGTTTTGCCTGTCTAACTGCCACATCTAAGGATGGAGCTATCAGCTCAACCGAAACTGCATCACCGCCTCGGACAATGTTGCTGAAAGTTCCTCTAGACGCATATACATGTCCAAAATGCACGAATTCCAGAAAGTACGCGTTCTGTCCCAGGGAGGAGATGTTCATCGCGTCCTCCAACCCCAATCCCTTAATTATGACACTGAACCTCCCCACCAACCTCTCGGATGGTAGGAAAAGTACTTTCTTTATGTAGCCGTTACCAAACAGTTCATTCCACCTTTGGTAGACTGAACTGGGGGATAGATTGTGATCCTTACATATCCTGTAAGGCGTAGGCTTGGAAGAAAAGGAGGTTTCGCCATCACTTGGCCAGTTGAGGGACCTGATTATTGTTTTCGTGATGCTGTCCACAGATAACATTGAAATGTCCATATATTATCTTTTTGGTTAAAATCCTTACAGAATTTGGAAATAAATTGTTTAATATGAGAAGGGCGTAATTAAAGATGACATCGTTATGAGCAATTCTGGATACCGGGAGAATGCCAGAAGGCCAGCTGGAAAGATAAAGACTTTTATTGTCGTTTTTGTCACGGTTGCAAGTGCGGTTGCCACCATTAATCTGGTGAATGCGACGGTACCTGGAAGTCTGGTAAATTTAAACGGAACATCCGTACCTTCTTATACAACCCAAAACACATCCTCGAGTCAGCTTCCTTCCATCAATAATCCCACTGCCCTATCGCAGCAGGATTCAATGACTCTTCCACCAGGTTCACAGATTTACCTGTACGGGGCACAGCCAGGCGGTGCATACCCATCCACAAATTTCACTTACGGGCAGATTGCTGATGTATATGGTGGTTATAGCACATATTCCAACTCAGTCAACCTTATGGGTATGATAGCAATGACAACCTCAAATCAGAATGGATACACCACTGGTTCTGTGTCATACGTGATAGGTGGTGTTGGTGTTTCTGGATACACCAATGTGGAATATAATTTCTCCAAAAACGGGTCGTCCCTCAGCTTCTTCGTGCCTCAGGAATCATTGGTGGTCCTGATAATGGACGGCGGGAACACATCAAATCCTGGGACTGGAATACCAGGACTTGATGTTGTCGCCTCAGCTGTTGGGTCGCCTTACGTTCCCGATGTAATAATAGGGTATGCTTACTTGGGAAATGGTAATTATGTATTCACTCCAGATAACAGGACATCCAATACATATGGCAATACCCTTTCAGGCGTGTTCATTTTTCAAAACACTCTCGCCGTCCTTAAGAAGTATTCCATAACATTTTCGGAAACTGGTCTTCCCATCAATACTTCCTGGCTAGTGATACTAAGCGGGGTCACATTATCATCGACATCAGATACGATGGTGTTTACCGAATCAAATGGAACTTACATATACGGTATCAGATCCAACTTGCCAAGTTTTAAACCTCGCCCTGAGAATGGAACCATAACAGTCGAAGGCTCGGACACCCATGTTACGGTGATATTCTCAAATGAAAATAGCAATTATAATTTATCTGACCTTAATACTGGCCCTCAGCCCATATCTTTCAAAATAATTTCTAATCCCTATATCTCTGCGACGTACACCCCAACAATAGATGTATCAAGCGGAACTTTAGCCCCCGGGTCCACTACGAATGCAAGCATATCTCTCTCTAGTGCGTCTCTGCCCGTAACAGTGACTGTCCCATCATTTTCAATTGCCGGCCAATCTCTAGGTGGGCAATCTACGCAAATCACGATTGACCCTCTAGGAAGTCATTACTACTCTCTCCCGGATCTAAGCTTTAATTATCTTGTTGCATCGGGGGGGATATACTTAGGAGTAACGGGCGTAGTCTCCGGGATTCTATCTGTATCTGGAAATGGAACGGGACCAGAAGGTCAGAAGGTAACGTGGAGCAATGCTGGCTCATTTCCAGTAGAGATCACGTCGTTCAAAAATTCGAGCGGAGAAGTGGTGATATCTTTGCAAAATTTGACATATACTCTCCTGATATCTCTGGTCGCAAATTACAGTACTGCGTTAACCCCGGGACAAAGCTTCACAATCCTAAGCCCAACACCTATAGGAAGCATCATCGGCAATCCTGAATATGTGAATGGAGTTTATAAGATAGAGAAGCAGGGAACCTTTAGTTTCGAAGCTATCATATCTCTCTTCCATTCCCTTTATGTAGATGCGCTGTTGGTCACCGTTATGGTGGCGGCTATTGCTTTTGTTTCCGCGTCGAAGGTGAGGAAGGTTAACGAGACAAGTAGGGCTGTAGAAATGGGTTATCACTTTTGCCCTGGTTGTGGTACTAAGTTATCAGATAACCAGAGGTTCTGTCCAATTTGTGGGAAAGAACAGCCAGAATTTAATAAATCAGGGAAAAGTAAATGAAGTGCAAAAATTGCGGAAGAGAGATCGATAAGTCATGGGGTTTCTGCTACTACTGTGGGGAAAAGGTAGAAGGGAGTGCAAATAGAAGGACACGGCGGAATAGAGAAAATGGCAAAACGTCCAGAGATATAAAATTGCAGGCCAAGCCTCCGGGCGTGATGAGATTCGCAGCCGTTTATCAGGGAGCTGGAGCGTTAATCCTAATTCTAGCGGGCATTCTCTACATTCCAAGTTACATAGAATATGTTCCATATGACACGATGGTTTTCATCATAGCGGTGATAACGTTGATGGTTTCGCCGTTCCTTTACATAGGTAAAAAATGGGCCGGAAGGTATGCCTTGGTACTTGCAATAATTTATATTTTATTTTTTAGCCTACCAATAGGTATAGCTTTATTCTTTTCAATCTTTAACTTTATTGTGCCGTTTTTACTCGGTCCCATTTACACTTCAAATACTACTGGATTTTTAAATTATCTTATTCTTCTCTCTCCGATTTATGGCAATTATCAAGATTCACCAACGTTTATCACAATGCTTTTTGCCGATTTAGGAGAAATTATCTATGTGCTCCTGATCGTATATTCATTCAAGAAAAAAATACTTTATTAGGATTCAGGCAGTTCGTGATAAGCGAGCCAAAGGGCAAGGGAAGATATCAATAATTATCCTTTACAGGTCATATGAAGACATATGCTACTTGAGAACTACTTAATGTACATTGCTAGTGTTGAATATCCCAGTGATGTCATCTTTAAATTTTCATCTAGCATTCCATTAGCCTTCAACCTGGTTATTTCGCTGTTTATAGTCTCCGGACTGGTACCTGTCTCCTTTGCAATCTCGTTAGCGTCAATCCCGGTTTTCACTTTTTGCAAGATTAAAATTTCTAGAGGGTTCAAACCGATCCTTTTTATGAATCCCTGCTCTATTAAAGATATTAATCTGTTCTGCACTACCAAAGTATCCATTCCAACAATTTTGCCTATTTCCTCCGGTGTCAGCCCATATTTTTGTTTTTCAACAATTAATTTATCTAGATCCGATAGTTCTGATAATTTGTTATCAAGCGAGCCACCTATTTTAGAATTTTGGGCAGAATTTGGAAAGCCAGCTGTATCGCGCCTTGGGTTGGGGCTCCTGTTATTATCCTGATAAGCTCTCTTTTGTTTTTTGTTCATGCCTGTCATGTTATTCCCCTTTATTCTTTTATAAGTTCTACTACCTATTGCACCACCTATCCCAACAAATACCAGGTTTATAATCGCTACAATTGCTTCTATCAAACCGACTGATGCACTTATGAAAGAAAGGAGTCCAGCCAAAAACGGAATGTAAGCAATCAAGTATTCCATAAGGAAAAAAACAAGCAAGAATGTGGCAACTGGGGATATTACAGCTAGGATTACCGCCGCGATATTACCGCCAAGTCTTCCTGCGATATATCCAGCGATTATTGCGGCCACGATCCATCCTATAATTGGAATGAATGAGAAGATAATTTCTAAGAAGAACCAAGCTATACCGCCAACTATAACACCCAATGTTATATCTATAGCTTTTCCCATGCTTCGTTGATAATTTCGTAAATATATATACTTTAGGATGGATACTATCGCGCTAAAAGATGGTTAGGTCCCTATCCAATTAATGTTTTCCAATCATTTCCTTCTGGGTGTTGTTATCTTACCTACCAACAGTCTCAACTAATTTCCTAGGACTGATGAGAGGCATAGTTTACTTCCTTTTCTTTGGAACGTTCCAGTAAGGACTCTTACACTTTATCTTGTCCCCTTCGTTTCTGTTTTTCGATCTTTCTTTCCTCCAGTTCTCGCTTTATTAGCGTCTCAACAAGGTCCTTTGCAGAAATACCATTTTCTAAAGCATAGATTCTTGCCTTCTTCCACAGGTCTGAATCTATGCGGAAACTTGTAATTAGATCCTTTGCCATATAACTGTGCAATCTCGTAATATTACTAATACTTGTCGATTAGTAGTATAGTAGTAAAGTATAAGTATGACACTACTATACTACATATAGTAGGTGATAACAAATGAATGAATCTGACACAAAAGAATTCTAGGAATGGTACAGCCTGATGAAGGAAAGAGCAGCTTGGATCTTGAATGATTCCAGCCTGACCAACGAGCAGAAACAGATCATGGAAAAATACAAGCTGGTCAAGGATGAGCAGGGCATAAAGATAGGGCCTTACGTTGAAGACTGGACAGGATGCGTTCAAGACTTAAAGATGGAGGGCTATTACTGGAATAAGGATAGTAAGCACTTTATTAGGTCTAATCTCTAAATGGATTGAATTCTTTCCTCTTTATTCCTCTCCTTCTTTTCCTTCATTTCCGATAACGTTCTCCTGAGAACATTCAAATCCTGACCTAACTTTCAAGAAACTGCAAAGTCATCTACGGACTTTTAGGGGGGAGTAGGTACTCTATACATGGTGTTCTTGCGAGAACATTCGAGAACACCGTTCTTGGAGTGTTCTCAGGAATTACATCGCCGTTAAGGATTTATCAGGGAATTTTGGCGTTCTTGGGTGTTCTTGGCTTCAAGAGCGTTCTCAAGAACGCTGGGGACTCGGAACCATCCTACGTTAAACCGTAAAAACGCTATGACCTGCCGAGAACACATCAAACAAATCATTCTCTGAATGGGGTGAGGTGCTGGGAGACCATGTGATGGCATCAGCAGTGCTTGACAGGATACTGCACCACTGCACTGTTGTTAACATAAGGGGTGAATCATACAGGATGAAGGACAGGAAGAGGATAGGAAATGTCAGTTTTCAGGAAGTGAGAAAATGAATGAAAAAGAGTTAAATACAACTGGGGAATTTTATTTCGCCGTTTTTGGGGAAAAATCAACAGCCATTTACAGTAGTCAGGCTGAGATATGTAGCCTACCATGCCCCTGTAGTCCCTTACAACGTAGGACTCACTAAGAAATTTTATCTGACCGTTGAACAGGGCGTTCGGAGAGAGGAGGACATATTGCGACCTCAAATCAAGGATTCTGGTCAGGCCTGTGAGTGTGCTCATCGAGGGTTCCCTACTTTCCCAGTCTAAGTAATAGCTGTCTTCAATGTCGGAAGCATGCGCTTTTTCGGTATCTACGGTGTTTCCGCCTATTTTCGTCGCACCATATGGATTCATTGAAAACGTTTCGTAGGGGGTCCTGTATCCTGAGGAACCACCGTTATTGAACATTGCAACCATGAATGACGCTTCCTTTTCCTTTCTAGCAGATAGAAGATACCTTATCCAGAATGCTCTTTTCCCATTGGAAAGACAGATGAATATCTCACTGTGACCCACCAATTGACAACTGCCAAATGGATATAAACATTCATTCCGACAAATCTTGAAAGGATTGAAGAAGGGGATCAGGAATTAGGCCATTCAATTACAAATTGTGCGAAGGTTTAGGGAGCGCCAGGTACAGTACTGTCAGGATCACACATAGTTTCCATCTTCGCCCTTTCAAGCATGTTGGTTCTTGAGAGGTTCTTCGAGGAATGCAATAAGGTCATAGCTGTCAGTCAGCTGAATCCGGCTGCATTGCCACAGTTCCACGCCAATTTTGTATCAGTTGTAGTTCAAAGAGTTAATGGATTAAAGATCCGTTTGGTCGTTCTTGTAGGAAAGCGCATTGGCTGCATTGATCACGCGCATCTTGGGAAAGTGACATTCTCATTGAAGTATGTCTCGAACCTTGTCAGAACGATGAAATCCTTTACGAGAACAGAGATTTCCTCTACGAGGGAATAAACTTCTCCTATGGATTCGTAGTACAGGAGGAGCATCATAAAGCCTACATCTTTCCGATAAAGCAGAAACCGATCGGAAACAGTGGAGGAACTCATTGTCCTTTTTTGAGTTTCGGATCTGTCAGGTGAAGGGAAAAGAGGCACAACGAGCATATACAGGCTGAGGTCTCTGAACACAGCCTGATTGAGTGTTGGATAGGCATAAAACATCCTCTCCGACACTATGCGATCCAGTTCTTTCTTTACTACCTTCCTAGAGAGGTGCAGTGAGCCGGCCAAACCCGTAATACTGAGGGAAAGGATATCTGAATAGGCGACTGCAGGTAATATCTGTTCGTACTTCATTTTTGCTTTCCGTGCCTCTGGATTTTCTTTCTTTATGCTTATAACCCTCCAATGTATGCCCAGGCTGCCCATGAGCAGTTTTGTCTGCCTGATTGCCACATCGGTAGAGGGGGCCACGAGTTCAACCGAAACGGCATCACCGCCTCTGACCATGTTGCTGAAAGTTCCTCTAGACGCGTATACATGCCCAAAATGCACGGATTCCAGGAAGTAGGCATTCTGCCCCAAGGAGGAAATGCCCTCTGCCTCCTATCTTCCTGCCTCTTTTATCATGACGGCGAACCGCCCCACCACCTTCTCTGACGGTAGGAAAACGACCCTTCTTATGTAGCCGTTTCCACACAACTCGTTCCACC
>ERZ1669247.666-NODE-666-length-10254-cov-7.811060_pt1 | contig 10254 bp, 12 predicted proteins | sample MGYA00579297_ERZ1669247 | MGnify/ENA primary metagenome ERZ1669247 (study PRJEB41166, sample SAMN08046056) | hot springs metagenome | biome: hot spring; feature: acid hot spring; material: thermophilic sediment; isolation source: thermophilic sediment from acid...
TGAGAATTTCTTTTGTCAAAGTTTTCCCTCTTTTAACTGATCCCTGTATTATTCTCAGGATTATGCATCAGTCTGTAAATACCGTGTGCTGAAGGCTTTAAAAATTTACAGATAACAAGGCGGTTTATAAAATAATATAAATTTATTAGCAAAAACACGCATTAATTTACGGTAGCTCAAAATGTGCGAACTGTTTGGAGTTTCATCGAACGAAAGCATTAAAGCTGAATATTTGCTTAAAGAGTTCTTCAGTAAGGCAAAAATGCATCCTGATGGCTGGGGCGTTGCCTGGTATTCTGATGAAAAGCTTGCTGGCATGGTTAAGGAGCCTGTGCCGGCTAACAGAAGCAAGTTACCGGGGTTTTTTGCAGAAAGAATAGAGAGTAAGCTGATAATAGCGCATATACGTAAAAAGTCCAGAGGCAGTCATCTGAGCTATGTTAACACTCATCCTTTTGTAAGGAGGCTGTGGGGTAAGGACCTTGTTTTCGCTCATAACGGAGACGTTCCGCATGTTAAGAAAGACCCAAAGTATAAACTTAAAACTTTTTTCCCCGCTGGTGAAACTGATTCTGAACACGCATTCTGTTATATGCTTGAAAGCTTATCAGCAAGTCAGAAAGAAGGTCTAAAAGAGCTGGCAGAGGAAATATGGAAATACGCAGAAGACGTAGGCAGTCTGGGAAAGTTTAACTTTCTGTTAAGCGACGGGGAATACCTTCTGGCTTACATGAACAGGGAAAGAACGCTTCATTACCTGCTTAACCCGGTAAGTTTAAAAAAGAATTTGAACGATGAAAAAAGGGAAAAATTGAAGGCATCTGTAATATCAACAGAAAAGCTTACAGATGAAAATTGGATCCAAATGCAACCAAGGACACTTTACATATTCCGTGACGGAGAACTAGTTTTTAAAGTTAAGCTTGAATAATGCTTACACAGGTTTTTAATTTATGCGTTTTAATGGTTTATAGGTTTAAATCGATCTTTATTTTTAACCTTTTTTTTGAAGCTTGAGCACAATTTAAATTTTTCAAAGATCATAGGGCTGTATGATAGCCGGAGTTGCGTTTGACCTAGACGGAACCCTCATAGATAACGCTGAGGCCCTTTCTGTAGCCCTTTCAAAGGCCATTGGGGAATTTGGATACAGAGCAGAACCGGATGAGATTAAAAAGTACCTAGGGCTTTCGTTTTACGATATAGTTTCAAAATTTATTCAGAATCCTGACAGAGTTATACTGGAAAAAATAAAAGAGGCGAGGAAAAAGTACGTACTGGAGAGCATAAGTGGTTTCAGGATATTTCCTGATGCGCTGTACGCTCTGAAAGCTTTAAAAGAGCTAGGAGTAAAGAGCGCTGTAGCAACGAGTTTAGGGAAAGATCTTGTAGACTCTGTTATAAAGGGCCTCAGGCTTGACAGCTATCTATGCTGCTGGGTAACAGTAGATGAAGTGAAAAAACCTAAACCGGAGCCGCATGTCTTTCTTAAAGCCATGGAGCTTATGCAGGTTGAGCCAGAAAGTTGCATAGCCGTGGGTGACAGGGAGTACGACGTAATAGCTGGTAAGAAAGCAGGATCCCTTACAGCTCTGGTACTGAGGGACAGCTTTAGCATCTACGAAAAAATAAAGCCCGATTATATTCTTAAGAGTCTTGAAGAGTTACCTGATATTATATCAGGGTTAAATTCAAAGCTCTAATCTGTAAAAATAGGTAAAAAGCTTACTTTAAAACATCTTACTGATTCATAGCTCTGATGTACATTTCTTAACCTTGTATCTTACTTTAGCATATTCGGGTACGTTGCTATAAAAAAGATTTCAAAACCTCTCTCCTGCTATACCTTTCCCATGGGACACAGTTATCATGATCTTCGTATTCTTGGGAGTATACTTTTTAGGAACTAGGGCTACAATAAAAACAGATTATCTTGCTGCTATAGCTGAAGAACAAAAAACTGCTTAAGTCACATTATAATATAGATTTTTATTCTGTAATTTTAAAATCATAGAAACGCTCAGGTTCAGTACATCCGCAAGTATAAAACTTCATAACGGATAGAAGCTTAACGAACCGGCATTCAAAGTTAACAGGTCTGACCCGTGACGCTTCCCTATCATAAGATATCTTTATTTTTGTGCCAAATTTTGGCACAAGCTATGGTTTAAGCTAAAGAATATCTAAAAAGCCAGCTAATCCATTATTTCGGAGGCCCTGGCCCGCCTGCCGTTCCCTTTATCAAACCCTCTACAGCCTTCCTGAAGAGGTAAGCAGTTATCTCTGTGTATTTTATCGTCTCAGCTCTTGCTATGATCCATAAGTTGTACAGAATGTAACCAACTATGAAGTATATGACCCCCGTGAATGTAATCGTCCACTACTATCTTACCCTTTCATTCATCACAGCAGGAATTATGAACTTTATGCTCATTTTATCTAACAGCTTTATTACCTCTATGGTGAAGTCCCTGTCCATGAGAAGCAGAGAAGGTTTTGGAGAGTTCTCGATGAACTTTTTGACGATTTCTTCCTGTGCGTCGAGCCTTGTTACCGGAAGAGAATAAAGCGTTAGCCTTTCTTTCTCATCCTTTCCCACAACGCTTATTGTTGCAAATATGTGAAATCTGTCAGTTCCTTACCTGTGCTTCCCTCTCGTCACATACATGTCTACCTTTACGTAGTATGGCTCCTCTGTGTAATCTATCGCCATCTTCATCCCATCCATTATGTGCTTCTTAACTATCTTCATATTTATTTTAGTCAAAGAATTTATTACAGATCTAAGGTCAAGGGATTTGAGCCTCCTTAACATTACATCCGGAGAGGGGACATCAATGTCCTTTGCCAAGTCATTTTATCCTGATTCAGCAGAAGCGCTGTTAAGGGATATGTAGATCAATGACCTTACAATGTCCTCAGGCTTGTACTTTGAATTCCTTGCAACCTTTATGCCAAGGCCTTTAGTCAAGAGTTTAGAGGAGAGCTTATATAACTTCCTTACTGCACTCCTTTTGGACCCCATTCGGTTTGTACATTGAGGTCACACAAATGTTCAGGCCGATGATGTCCACTTAAATTTATCTAAAAGAGCGAAATGTTATACTTGCGAAAGTACTCCAGGTTATAGAAAAATTTTACCGCGTCTTTGATTTAATTGAACGCTTCTAACGCACAAACAAATTAAAAGTATTTATCGCTTAAAATATTAAAATCAATACAAAAAATAAAAAATACGGTTTAGCTTTTAGCAGTTAAGGTGTAGTTTTCGAATGAGGGTGGCGCTGAAATGGTTTCTATTCTATAACTCTGTCCTGAAATAGGCAAAAATACCACTGAAGCTGAGAATTTCGCATGAGGTGCTGGAGTTATTGTGCCTTCGAATGTAAGTGTTACTGTTTCTCCTGGCTGAAGTATATACCCGTTAACTGAAAACGGGTTTAAAGACGAGCCCTGTAGCTGGTAAGGCATTCTAGAGTGTGGCGCAGAAAACGCTACGAGGTTTGTACCGTTAACGAAAAAAAGAACCGGCATATATACCTGTACGCTGGTTATCCGCATGTGATGTGAAAATGGTGAGACTGTAAGGCTCCAGTTTCCATAGACCTTCAGTGCATAGATTACCACAGGTTCTTTACCCGCGTTCTTCATGGTTATGCTGAAAGTTGTTATGTTCCCACTGGATGAGAGGGTAGCACTCACTACGGAGACGTTAGCCATCTGCTTGCTCAGCTCGTTTATAACGCTTTTAGTGAGTGGAACCTGCTGCCCGGGCGTTCCCTTTACATTAAAGGGCACAGCCAGTGCTACGGGCGTCATTATGAAAGTTTCGTTACCACCTACATATGCTGTCACTATGTGAGGCCTTAGGTCTATAAGAGCTCCCGTTGTTGCGTTTGTAACAGGAATCTTGAGGACGCTGCTGGGCACTATTACCGGGTACGATGTTCCATTTATTACTATCTTCGCTTCAGACACGTAGAACCTTATCTGGTTCACTTTCACATTCTTGTTAATGTTAAAATTAGCGAGTATCTTTGATTGATTTATAAGAGAAAGAAGGTTGACAGAACCCGACACTTTTGCATAGTACGGAGAAGAGTTCGTTATGAGCTCGATTTCTGAATAATTAAGGTAGAGTGCAGATGTTCCCTGAGGCACTGAAGGCGGATCTGTTAAAGCCACAGTAAATGTTGCAGTGCTAGTGGTAGAAGTTGTTGATGGTGCAGTCTTTGATAATGAGTTGTAGTAAGCATAAGCGGCTCCGGCTGCTACAATTATTATTACTATCAATATTAAGGCTAAAACTGTTCTTCTCATGATGTTTAATAAGGTTCGATGTTTTATAAGGAACGCTATGGAACCAGCGGAAACGATCAATTTCTTAAATTGAAAACTAAATAAACAATCTAAAATCAAAACTTTATTATAAACGATTGATAAAAAGAGAATCAAAACTTTTTACCATGGTTGATAAATTCTAAACGTGAACGTGCGTTTTAAAGTAGAAAGAAACATCACAGGTTATGATGCAGATGAGCTCTGGAAAAAGCTCAGCGATGTAGAGTCTATACCTGAATTCTGGCACGGGCACAGAGAAGTCAAGGTTCTGGAAAGAAACGGGAATGTGTACAAGGTTCAGATCAGGTACGCTTTTCCTTCGCTTGGCAACGGGAATCTAGGAGAGAGCATGATAGAGGTTGATGAAAAAATGAAGGTTCTTAGCTTTAAAAACTATAAAGGTCCTGTGAAGGGATCTATAAAAGTCTGGATAGATGAACGTGAGAAGAAAATCGTTTGCGTGTACGATGTTAGAATGAGCGCAATTTACTTGCCGGCAAAGAACTGGATAGAAAACCACTTCAAACAGGGGGTCGAACACGCGTTTGACAGACTCCTGGCGTCTTGAGCTAATTAATATGCTGAATTTTTAAAGTTCCAGGCACATTATAAGAGCGTTTTCATAACCTTCTTCAAAAAGGCCCATTTTAGGTATAATTCCGGTCTGAATGAATCCTAACTTCCTGTAAAGGTGTACCGCAGGGGCATTGTGTGCGTATACTTCGAGCTTTATAAGCCTGTATCCTTCAGACTTCGCGAGATCAATGAGGAGCCTTATCAGTTCGTAACCCAGGCCTACGTTCCTGTATTCCCTGATAACACCTACACCCAGGGTTCCAACATGCAAAGTTCTTCCAGAACCTCTCCTGAGCTCCGTATGCGCGATTATTTTCTCATCCACAGTAGCTACAAGAGCTATAAGTTTTCCTTCAATCATCTTCTGGATTTCATCAGCAAGATACCTGAGTTCTGAAACGTACGTCTGTCTTTCTGTTGTCGATATCTGCACCCCTTCATCAACCAGTTCGTTTATAAAGTTCATCATGGATTCAACATCATCAATACTGGGCGTCCTGATGGTTACCGTTCTTCCGTCCTTTGTTTTATAAAATTCTATAAGCCTGTTTGGTTGCATCACAAGCCTAATAACGCTAACCGGCTATAAAGCTTAAACTTTTAGCGCAACATAGCACGTCAATATTAACAGTCTAATGGTTTGGTACTCAAATAAATTAGTTAATATCATAAATGTAGAATGATAATTGTGACGTATGTTAACAAAGAGCGGTAGATTCTCGGCATTTATGATAACCAGTATTAACATTCGACATGTGTTTGACACTAAATGAAAATGTGCCGATATACCCAGTTCCAGAACGCCTGTTATGGCTGAGACAACCTTCAGCGCTTTCAGTTTTTAGCTTCATATTCAAAAAATTTACATCAAATTTTTTAGTTATCAGTGCATTAATATTTCATGAAAAAATTTCAGTTTAATGGCTACCCGGCTTTCAGCCTGAAACTTAGCGATGGGAGAGTTGTTGCATACTTGGATTACTGTCCACATAAGGGCAGACCGATCACAGCGGAAGGCTTCAAGCTCGAAAAAGACGTTATAGTGTGCCCTTTTCACTGGGCAGCTTTCGATCTGAAAACAGGAAGCCTGCTCAGGGCCCCAGATTCCAAGACTCCATGTCCTCCGCAGTGTTCTCTTATAAGGTTGATATTAGACGATAAAAACGAGCCAGTAAGGTTCGAAAGCGAGCCAAGGATGCCAAAACTGCCAGAAAAACGGGAAACTTTTAAGTAAGTTTAAAGTACTGAAATTTTAAATAACATGTTCTTAGGCTGATCTGAACGTTTATAATGGTGAACTACTCTGACCTTGTGGTCAGGGCTTCCCGGTTCATCGCCGCGCTTGCTTTCACATGAGGAATGCTTTGCATGTATTCCATCATATTGACACGATCATCCGGCGTCTCGCCTGCGTTTCACATGCAGAGCAATATCTGGGCAAATATTTCTAATTTTGTCAAGCCTGTAAATTTTTCAGCTTTGTAAGAAGCTAATTTCAACTTGCTGAACGGACTTCCGCCCCCTCAACCCCATAGGTTAACGTTTTTTGAGCATAAAAATAATCTTTATGCATCCATGAACCATAATTTAGATGATAATATTTTGAGGAAACTATAAAGGAGATGCCGGAAAAATAAGCGGGTGAAAGTATATGACGATATTGACTCCTGGACCAACTGAAATGAATCCGGATGTTTTAAGGGAAATGCTCAGGTCTGTCAACCCTGACCTAGACAAAGGTTTCTTCAGGGTTTACAGCGAAACCGTTGAAATGATAAAGAGGTTGATAAAATGGAACGGCGACGTCTATATAATGAGCGGTGAAGGGATGCTCGGGCTTGAAGCTTCGATCGCTAACACTGTTAGAGAAGGAGACAGGGTTCTCTCTCTTTCAAACGGAGTTTTTGGTGAATCGTTCGCTGACCTTGCGATGAGGTACGGTGCAAAGGTCGATACAGTTAACTCACCTTATGATGAGCCTTTTGACGCACGGCTTATAAAAAACGTTGAAGGCTATAAAGCTCTCACTTTTGTTTATGTTGAAACACCTTCGGGTTTAATCAACGATATTGAGTCGGTTTCTGAAAGAATAAAAGAAAAAGGTTCTATTTTCATAGTCGACGCGGTTTCAGCTGTTGGGGGTCTGCCCATTGACTGTGAGGCTCTGGGCATAGACATATGTCTGATGGCTAGCCAGAAGGCTTTCAGTTCTCCTCCAGGACTTGCTATTGTTGCCGTTTCTAAAAAGGCCAAGGAGGCGATAGAGAAAAACAATTACAGAGGCTATTATATGGGAATTAAGGTCTGGGATGAATATCTCAAGGATGGAATGTTCCCATACACGCCAGCCGCAAACGATATTCTTGCGCTCCACAGATCACTTAAGGACATCTTCAGGGAGGGACCTGAATCAGTTTACAGGAGACATCTGGCATCCAAAGAAGCGACAATCGAGGGGATCAAAGCCCTGGGTTTGAAACTCTTTGTTAAGGATAAAGCGTTTTCAGCTCCTACCGTAACCGCAGTTTATTCTCCGGTAAGTCCAGAAAAGATAATCGATTTTGCATGGGAAAAGCTTGGCGTTATGCTGGCGGGTTCATGGGGTCCGCTAAAGGACAAAGTAATAAGGATAGGCCATATGGGTTACACAGCCCAGAGAAGGTTTGTTGCGGAAGGAATAGCAGCTCTTGGAGCCGCCCTGAACCATAACGGCATTCCTGCGGATACAGTAAGTGCGCTGAAAAAAGTCAATGAAGTGTTTGACAGGTACAACCTTTAATTTTTTCAAACGTTTTATTGTTATTTAGAAATGGATTGACATTAACTTATACTAAGATAGTTCAGCTTTCGAGCAGAAAGCTCCTCAGAACAGAAGGGCTTGGCACAGATATTCCCGCATACGAAAGCTGTCTTTCAAGTATTCTTATATCCACGTCGTGATGATATGTGTAATTTTTAAGCGTTCTTTCGACAAGACCATAAGGTAAACCAAGCAGAGCTGAGTAAGAGAACGCAAACCCGCTCCTGTTCTTTTCGTAGATGTTCATGCTTTCAAAGAAGTATTTCCTGAAGGATTCGACGAGTGACGCTTTTAATGAGGAATGCGCTGAAAGGGTGCAGCAGTAATGTTCCATTTCGCTGTAGCTGAAAGTTTCCTTTTTACCTTCAGATCTTAAAATTGTTGCAAAAGGTTCCCACACGGTAATGGCATCAGCCTTCCCGTTCAGGAATTCGTTTAAAGCTTTCATTGGGTCATCAAAATAATCGACAGACGAAGGATCCCTTATAAGAGAGCTGTTAACAGCGGTCCTCAGTATCATCTCCATTGTAGAAAGCCTGCTGCTCAGGGTTCTTGGCTTTCTGTCTGTTGTTGTGCTGAAAAGGTATCCTCCTCCAGATCCAGCAGGGGCTATCATCTTAACCGGAAAACCGGCGTATGCAAAGAATATCTGGGATATCGCCGGGGAGATGCCAAAATCAAGTTTTCCCATCACAAGGTCCTTCATTACTTCAACCCCACTTTCATATACCCTAACTTCAAGCTCATACCCTTTATCTTTAATTATTTTTCTTAACGGTATTATGTACCCGTATTCCGATGACCTTATTATCCCTATCTTAAGCAGGTTTCCCGATTCCTTTACGTATGAATTAAGCGAAACAACATAATTCTTCCCTATCCTCTGTCTCCTTATTATGTTTCTTTCTTCAAGGTCCTTGAGCACTTCAGACACTCTGCTCTTTGAAACGTCGAGCGCTCTGTATATGCTGCTCTGAAGAGCCTCTCCACTCTCAAGCAGCCTGATGACCTTTTCCTCTATATCTTTTTTCATCCGAACAAAAGTTCGTAAAGGTTAAATATTAATTTTTCCGAACTTATGTTCGGAATGGAAACCTACGGAGTTGAGCAGATTCCTGCTGGGATGAGACACGGAAGGCCATTCTACCAGTTCACGCTCTGGTTTTCTAGCAACCTTACTGTAGCAGATTATGCTCTTGGGGCAATACTGGTAACGCTTGGAATTTCATGGTCCTGGATATGGGTTGCTGTTTTGCTTGGCAACCTGATCGGAGCTTTTCTTGTTGGCTACCTTGCATCAGAAGGGCCACGCTTTGGCCTTCCCCAGATGATGATATCTAAAAGGGTCTTTGGCAACATCGGAAACATACCTTTTTCACTTGCACAGTGGATAAGCACGCTGGGCTGGTTCTCGGTAAATGCGATAATCTCAGGTTACGTGCTTTATTATGCTTATCCGGTTTTACCGCTTACTGCGTTTATAATCGTCTCTGCTTTATCGCAGATAGCTATAGCTATCTTCGGGTACGATATAATACACAGATCTGAATTTGTACTATCCTGTGCGCTAGGGGCTTTCTTTGCTTTAACTTTAGTTCTGGCAATAATGTCAAAGCCAGCCCTGCCCATCAACGTTCCTTTCAACCCAACAGGCTTCGCAGTAGCCCTTGCAACCGTCTTCAGCTACATAATGTCCTGGGCACCTTACGCCAGCGATTACAGCAGGTACCTTCCCGAAACCACCAGCAGGATAAAGGTTTTGTTGTACGCGATGCTCGGAGGTGCTGTGGCCTCTGTCTGGATGGAAGCAGTCGGCATGTTAACAGGGCTGGCAACTGGTAACTACAGCGGTCTACCGACTGTGCTCCTTGGTTTTATGAACAGGTACGGAATTCTTTCTCTTACAGTTTCAGTGGTGATGGTTTTTCTGGGGGCACTTTCAGCAAACGTCTTAAACCTTTACTCAAATTCGCTTGTACTTTTAACTCTTTACGAGAAAGCTAAGAGACACTGGGGGTTAACACTGGGCGCTATAGCCGGTACAGCGCTCGCAATCGTCGGGGGAATCAACTTTGTTGGTTATTTTGAAGACTTCCTTTACTTTCTTGATTACTGGATAACCCCATGGATAGGCGTTATGATCGGGGCAATTTTAAACAGGAGCTTCACAGCGAAAAAAGCCAACATACGTTTGCTAACAGCTTATTTCCTTTCTCTTTTGGTTTCAGTGCCTTTCATGAACCTTCAGGCAGCAACATCGGGTGTGATAAACTTTGTAGGACCTTTTGCTTTTGCGCTTGGGGGAGCTGACGTGAGCTATTTCGTTTCATTCGTCTTAGGTCTTGTTCTTGTTTTTGTTTTTAAACTATTTAAATAGCTAGTTAATATAAAAAAATTATATGGCTAGAGGTCCAATCGAAATATTAACTACTCCCGGCTATGTTTCGCTTATTGAAGGATCATCCGGTGTTGGTAAAACTTCTTTGTCGCTTAAAGCCTGTTCTCTGAAAGATAAATGCACGTACGTATCGTACGCT
>ERZ1669247.670-NODE-670-length-10213-cov-5.935716_pt1 | contig 10213 bp, 12 predicted proteins | sample MGYA00579297_ERZ1669247 | MGnify/ENA primary metagenome ERZ1669247 (study PRJEB41166, sample SAMN08046056) | hot springs metagenome | biome: hot spring; feature: acid hot spring; material: thermophilic sediment; isolation source: thermophilic sediment from acid...
CAATTACCCGCCGGTCTACTATGCGAGTCCCGGTTACTATTACGCACCGCCGCCACCGCCCCCACCTCCGCCACCTCCGGTGGTGGTCTATGGTCCGCCGGCGCCGGTGTATTATGCGCCTCCGCCGCCGCGCCGCGGGCCGCCGCCGTGGGCCGGTGTCTGGCGTCACTGACAGCCTGGGCGCAGGTCTTTCTACAGGACATTCGGCCCGCCGCAAGCCTGTAGCGGTGCCGGCTTTCGGGGCTGGCTTGCCGGCAATCCTTGGTCTTCGCGTCGTGCCAAGGATTAGAGCCTGGATTTTGGTGAACAGCCAGGCGCGTCGACCGCTTGCCCCGGTCAGGGGCAACGCGGTCTTTGCAACGGACTACACCCTCGCCAATAGGCCTGATCAGGCTACTGGCTAACCACCAACAGGGCTGAGCCTCTGGTGTGAGCTCGATCCTTCCCAGTGAACGTATCTCTAGCCGTCTGCGCCGCCCGCTTGGAACTGCACGCCGGGCTTCGGACTCGCATCAGGGGCGCTGGCAAAGGAGTTTCCATCGCGGGTGGAGGGGATGTGTGGCGATCTCAGGGGCGGTAAAGGGCGCAGGGGGCATGGCGGAAGGACGCGGGGTATTCCCATGAAGGCGAGCGCAGCATCGGCGGAGTGCGTGATTGTTGGCGGTGGAGTGAGCGGTCTGTATGCGGCCCGCTTGCTGACCAAGCTGGGTATCGATTGGTGTCTGCTCGAGGGACGAAAAACCGTCGGCGGTCGGATACTATCCCCAGCGGCTCCTCAGGCCACCGCTAGCCATCGCTCCGTTCGGAGAGGAGGCTTCGATCTCGGGCCCTCCTGGTACTGGCCAGAATATCAGAGTGATTTGGCTCGCCTCGTGGAACATCTGCGGCTTGAGGCTTTTCCCCAGTTCGAGCTGGGCGATATGGTGGTGGAGCGAGCCGCGGCGGGGTCGCCGTCGCGCCTGCCCGGCTACCGTTCCGTGCCGCAATCCTGGCGCTTGGCGGGTGGCATGGGGGCATTGGTGGAAGGACTGCGAGGAGGCCTGGACGCTGAGCGCATCCATTTCGGGCAGGTGGTGCGCCGGCTGGAGATCCACGCCGGGCAGATTCTCCTGATCGCTCGGGACGAGAGGGGAGAGACGACGCTGTGGCAAGGAAACAAGGTTCTGCTGGCGCTGCCGCCGCGCCTTGCGGCCCAGAGTCTGGTCTTTGAACCTGCGCTGGCCGAGCCTCTGTTGAGCGACTGGTCTGCGGTACCGACTTGGATGGCGCCCCAGGCCAAATATCTGGCCGTCTACGAAAAACCCTTCTGGCGCGAGCAGGGTTTATCCGGAGAGGCCCGCAGTGCTCTTGGACCGCTGCAGGAGATCCACGATGCTTCCCTGCCAGATGGGCCTGCTGCTCTATTCGGTTTTTTGGGAATGTCCGCGCGGGTTCGTCGTCGTTGGTCTGAGCCGGACCTATTGGATGCCTGTCGTGAGCACCTGGGTCGCCTTTTTGGCGCTCCAGCGGCGGCACCTCTGGCACAGTTCTACAAGGATTGGGCGATGGACCCACTCACCGCCACCGCCACGGACGCGGATACGATCGCGGATCACGTGCCGGCGCCCAGTGCGGCACCCGATGTTGGTCCTTGGGCGGGGCGTATCCAGGGCATCGCAAGCGAATGGGCGAGGGAATATCCGGGCTACATTGCCGGTGCGCTGGAGAGCGCGACGGTCGGGGTTAGGTCGATCTCCAGGAGTTGAAATCGCGGCGATGGTTGGCGCCGGTGTTTCCACGTCAATGTCCCGGTGGGGCCCGTGATGCTGCTCTTGATCTGGCTCTATGTGCCGCAATCTGGGAGCGCGACGCCACGCCCCATCGACGGGTTGGGCTTTCTCCTCATGACCTCAGGATCGGGCGGCCTGCAGATGGTACTGAGCCCGGGTAGCCAGGACGACTGGTTCAGTTCCCATTTTATTGCGGGCACTAACCTGATGGCCTTGCTCGCTCTCACTTTCTTTGTCTGGTGCTGCTTCGAGATTTCCCACCCTATCGCCAAGTTGCGCTTGCTGAAAGACCGTGCGCTGGCTTTGGGGAGTGCCGGGATCGGCATTTTTGGCCTGGCCCTTTATGGGGTGATGGTCATCCTATCTATTTATCTGAAGATCACACGAGCTACAAGGCGGTGAAGTCGGCTTATGTCATGGCACGTCAAGCTGTCGGAGCCATGATCTCTATGTGGATGTCGGGGCGACTGATCAACCGCGGGGCCGGTGCCCGGTGGATGGTTTTGCTCGGGATCCTTCTTGGGCTTTGGGCGTCCTGGTACACCACTCAGTATGATTTGGATGTCAGTCCCTGGTGGATCGTGTTTCCCGGGTTTGTTCGTGGCCTGGGACTGGGCCTGATTTTCCATTCCGATCTTCAATTAAATGTTTGGACGGTTTAATCCAACTCACCGTATCCCAAGCTGAGGATGCCGGTGACCTTTATGGTTGGGGCAATGGCATCCATATTGCTTTACAGGATTGCTCGACGATCCTTTCATATTCTGGGGAAATACATGAACTTTAGAATATTCGCACTGTATGTTTTGCTCTCTTTGAGTTTCACGACCGGGATCAGTCAGGCGACCACCCTGTCGGACGCGCAGGCTTTAGCCGGACTGCATTCGGCGAAAGCCGTGTTTCTCGTCAACGTAAAGAACCCCGATGCTGTCGATCATCTGATCAACGTGATCGGCCTCACTCGTCATCAGCTCCTCCAGCAGAAAGTCACTCCGCACTTTATCGTTGTCTTCGTTGGCCCAGACGTCGCCTTCCTGACCAAGAACCGAAGGGGGATTCCGTATACTGACGAACGCGCCGTTGCCGGCATTCAGCGTGAGATTGCCAAACTGGCAAAGGACGGTGTCCAGTTCCAGGCTTGTGGCGTCGCTTTGCACGGTATGGACGTGCATCCATCCATGCTTATATCGGCAGTTCGACCGGTGGAAAGCGGATTTATATCGGTCATCGCCTATCAGGAAAAAGGATATGCCCTCGTCCCGGTGTACTGACGCTGCCAAAGCAGGCCAGCCTTTGCAGCCGGGCGCTAGGTTGGCGACCTGTCTGCCCGGTCTGCCGGGGTCTTCCCGACTTCGGTCAACTTGCTCCGGGTATACTTTTCAGAGCGGAGATGACTGCCGCGTCGATATGTTTTGCGGTGGGTGTGGCTGGAGCATTATGGGTATAGGCGGTCCGTTCAGGGTAGACGATGGTCGTCGTCCCGTTTCTACCGAATACGGTAAGACCCAATGGGCAAACGGCCGCCGATTGCCACTCGCTATTCAATAACTGACTGAAGAACATGGGGTTGCAGAAGACAAAAGCTCGTACATCGGTAAACTTACCCTGGTTGAGATTGGGAATATGCAGCTCGCCTTCCTTCGCCTCGAGTCGTTTCAATACGTCCAGATCCATTACCACCTTGAAGTGATGGGTAGCGAGTGCGTGTTTCAGCTCAGGCAGAACGTGGCTGATGGGTGCTTTGATCGTTTCTACGTACAGGTTGCCAGCAACAGCAGCGGGGACTGTGGCTATGGCGGCGATGATACCTGCAAGAATCTTTACAAGACCTTTCATTGTTATTCCTCCAGAAAATAAGTAACCGATAATACAATTAGGATCTATTGTTCCACTTCGGGCATCGGCCCGGTGTTCATTGTGCCATTTGGGTCCTGCCTGAAGATGAACACTCGGCTTTTTCAGATGGCACGAATGATGCTCACACGAATGCAGATCAAACACAAGACCAAAGGGGTGATAATATGAAGGCCTCCGTTTCTGCAAAACGGTGTATTATGATTATGGCTGTGGGTGTGGCTGGTATGCACCTAACTCCGGTGACCGCTGCCAACTGGTTCAAGCTACAGGACACCAACGAAAAAAAAGTCCCTTTGATATCTGGTTTTATCGAGCCCGACGTGTTTGCGATGGCGGGCACGCCAGTAGAAATATACAATCCGGTCCTGAAAAGATACATCTCGGCTGTACCACATGTGAATCTGGTGGGTCCCAACTTCTCACAAAGCACGACCGGTATCATCCAGCGCGCACGGCTGATGATTCGGGGGTGGATCAATCCACAGATCTCCTATTTTTTTGCCGGTGAATTTGGAAACAATGCCGCCACCAATGTGCGTGGACGCTATCTTCCGCAGTTGCAGGATGCGCGATTCACCTTCAGTGGTTACATACCTGGCGCTCGGATCGAGCTCGGAATCATCCGTGCTCCCAGCGCCGAAGACGCGATGAACGGCTACATGAGCTATAATTACGTTGTTTTTCCGACGGTTATCAATCAGCTCATGTTGCAGCCATTCTATGCAGCGCGGCCGTCGACCCTCTATGTCACCGGCCCAAGTGGTTCGGTGCTCATTCCCTCCACCGAGGCGTTGGGGGTGAACGCCTTTCGCTATCCGGGCATTCAACTCTTCGACTGGAAGAACTGGGGACACTGGCAGATTGCGTACGCCGCCATGGTCGGCATGTATGGCAGTGTTGCGGCCGGTAACCTTTCCAACAGTCCTTTGTACGCGGCCAGATTGCAGGGCTCATACATCTTCGGCGGACACGGTCCATTTCGAAGTGATGTCACCGCGTGGATCTGGTATCAAAATGCGCAGCCAGACTATCTGGGGCATGCCTATACCATGCAACGGGAGGGCGTGGGGTTCCAGTATCTGCAGGGGTACATGCATCCCTGGGGCCGACGCCTGAAATTTGAGTATATGCGTGGGAATGGCTGGATTTCGGCGCCGGCGGCGTTCAGCCAGGCTCCGGGACTACAGCCCGCCCTTTATAACAATCAGCTATATACAAATATCAATAACTCGGCGTATGGGTACTACGTCGAGGGTGGATTGTTCCTGACAAAGCGGATTGAGGCCGATGTTCGCTACGATTACTATAATCGTCTTCCCAATTTGCAAGCCGTCGGCCAAGAGCGGATATTCAAGACCTTGGCGCTTGCTCTGCAGTATCATTTCACGCCCGTCACCAAATTGATGGCGGGATATTATTTCCGCACAGTACAGGCTCCGGGATTGGCACCAAACACCCCGGGTGCAGCGGTGAGTGCTGCTACCGATAATGAGTTTGCCATGCAGGCGATGATCAGTTTTTAACCAAAGGAGGTCAACCAGATGAAACAACTGTGGGAACAAGCTCTGAGAAGTCTGCTGCTGGGCACGATGCTTATGGTCTTTGGAACGGGGGCGGTGCTCGCTGATGTATCGATGCTGCAGGATTTTCATTTCGACCATCCGACGTTCCAGCATGATCACCCCTTCGCCAGTCGCAAGCTCGTGGTTCAGGTTAGCCAAGATAACCCGGCGCGCTGGGATCTGGTGCTGAATACGACGCAGAATATATTGAATTATTTTGGTCAGGAAAAGGTGCAGGTCGTCATAGTGGCTTTCGGTCCGGGTCTCAAATTTCTTCTAGCCAACAGCCCTGTGAAACAACGGATTGCGGCTTTGAACGCGGAAGGCGTCGAGTTCGACGCGTGTCACAACACAATGCTGCAGTTCCAGAAGAAGCTTGGGCACATGCCGGAGCTGGTTCCGTCCGCGGTCGTTGTTCCGGCTGGGATCGTTCGAATCATGCAATTGGAGAGCCATGGTTTCGATTATGTAAAGCCCTGATCCAAAGCTCTGACCAGATCCACTGGTGGTGTGGGAGCATCGAAAAATAATCCTGTCCCTTCCCCATCACCGCTACGGCGAGTTTTCACAATACCGAGAGGCTGATTGTATGAAAAATACCGATTCCAGGCTTGCCAGATACATTGATAGGTACGATGCTGGTCGGTTTGCATGGGCTGAGAATAGGATTTCGGTGCACAGAAGGTGCGCCTGTGTCTTACTCGGGGCGTCGATCCTCGCGCTCTGGGGTGCAGCGGCGAGGGCGGAAAGTACCGGGACACCGCAGCAGTGGACCACCTACGCGCTGCAGTCGTCTCACAATGCCTACTACCCATCGAACTTTCCGGCAGAATCGTGGAGCTTCTCAGTGCCAGGTGCAAAGGGGATCGATCGGAAAGTGGTGCGTAGCACCACTACCATTCGGGATCTGGTAGGCTTTCCTATTGGTGTGTCTGTGGTCGACGGTGTCGTATATGCTCCAAACGATGACGGCCATCTGTACGCTCTCAGGGCGACCAACGGTGCACTGTTGTGGTCAAGCAATGCCTATAACCAGCTTATGACGACTCCTATTGTGGTGGCCGTTGGCAACCAGAAAATGGTCTATGTGGGTGCGGGAAACTCGGTTTTTTCTTACAGTCAGGCGAAGAGATTTGGTGTGGCTGGAGCGCGTGTCATTCGCGGTACGGACGTTTCGGCAATCGAGGCATTCGATGCCAAAAACGGCGAGCTCCGGTGGGTGTATCATACCAAGGGTGAGGATATGCCTACGCCGGTCTACATCGACGGGAAAATAATCTTTGGAAATGGCGATGGACATATCTATGCGCTGTCCGCTGACAGCGGAACACTGTTATGGAAAAGCGACATTAGATCGTTCGTGAGTATGTCCTCGGCAACGCCGGCGGATGATGGTAAGGTGGTGGTCATGGGTGGTACGCACCCCAGTGCGATCTATGGGGTCAGCAGCACGACCGGAAAAATATTGTGGAAAGTACACCCGCGTGACATATTTTCGAGCAGCGGCGGTGACGGTACCTGGGCGGCGCAGGGGCGAGTCGTGGTTGGCCAAATTGAGGTTCATCATCACCGTCAGGCAGCGGGTACGTCCGCGTCGGAAGAGCTTGCCATCGATGCCGAGAATGGGCATGTGATCTGGTCGAAAGAGCTCGGTTCGGGAAAGACGCCGCCGCGCAACAAGGATGCGGTACCAACCATTGCGGACGGAGTCATATATACGGGCAGTCCGGTAACCCACGAAGAATATGCCATCGATGTAGGGTCCGGGGACATTCTCTGGCGCACACATCTGGCGGCGGGAATGAAATCGGCGCCGGTGGTGGTAGGCGGTCACGTCATCCAAGCCCTGGGGAACGGCGATATCTATGCCCTGGATAGGAAGACGGGCGCCACCGAACACGTCTATCACAATCGTTGCGGAGGCTTCGGTCCACAGAATGGCGTGGTCATCGGAAACACCTACTTCATCGGTTCCAACGCCGGTTGTATGGAGGCGATACCCGTGCCCGATATCTTGGGTGCGGCGGCAGGGTAGACGCTGCGGGAGTCCCCTGGGCGCCGGACCTGGGACTCCGGGGCGGTGCGTGAGAGGTTGTGCGATTCAGGACGGAAGGTGGTTGCCTGTCCCTATCAGGCCGTCCCACGCCTGCTGTGCGCGTAAGCCCAGACGCTGGGTCCAGGAACCCGGGCTCTGGGCATGTACGGCCAATACGCGTCCGCGGCGCGCAGCCTCTTGGATCACGGCGTCGCTGGTGGCCAGCCGGTCGACGAGGCCGAGCTCCTTGGCGCGGATGCCGAGCCAGGCTTCGCCCGTCGCCACTCGTTCAAGGTCGAGCTGCGGTCGATATTCGGCTACGAAGTGTCGGAACAGACTGTGGATGTCCTCCAACTCCTCCCGCAATTTCTGCCGACCGGCATCGGTATTTTCACCGAACAGGGTCACGGTGCGCTTGTATTTGCCGGCGGTGAACTGCTCGAAGTCGATGTGGCGTTCGCGTAACCAGCGATGGAAGTTGGGGATCTGCGCGACCACTCCGATGGAGCCCACCAGAGCAAAGGGGCTGGCGACGATCTCGTGGGCGGTGACCGCCATGAGATAGCCGCCGCTGGCAGCGACCTGATCCACCAGCACGATGAGCTGCAATTGCGCCTCGCGCAGGCGCAGGAGCTGAGCAGCGGCGAGGCCGTAAGCGTTGACCATGCCGCCCCCGCTGTCCAGGCGCACCAGGACACGATCGCCCGGTCGAGCGGCATCGAGGATGGCGCTGACCTCATCTCGCAGGTTGGTGACAGCGGAGGCGCGTAGGTCGCCCTTAAAATCCAAGACAAAAGTGCAGTCACCCATATCCGCCGCTTCTTCTTTTTCGCGGCGTTTGCGCGCCTTGGCGGCGGCCTTGGCCGAGGCCTTGTCGAGTCGATGCTGCTCGACAAGGACGCCATTGCGGCGATACTGGGCGCGCAGGTCCGTCACCTGAATCCTCGGCCCGCGTTGCCGGGCTCCTTTACGACTCAGATAGATCACTCCGCCCGCAAGTATCAGTAGAGCAAGCACGACGGTGGCCGTTTTTGCCAGAAAGAGCAGGTAGTGGGTCAACATGGAGTCCTCGCGAATTCAGGGATGCTTGGTGTGCGGCCGAATGCCGGATATCGCCGGAGCGCTTGCTTGAAAGCTGGCAGGGTAGGGTCTACCATCGAAACCATAGCAAGGAGGTTGCGAGAGTCCATGCTGCACGTCAAGTTCTTTGCCAGCATCCGCGAGCGGGTGGGTCGCTCCCAGATGGAGCTGCCGTGGGCGGAGGGCATGTCGGTGGCCGCCGCCCTGCAGGCGGTGGAAGCGTCCTCGGGAGTGGCACTGCGTGGGCAGCACTTGCTGGCGGCCCGCAATCACGAGCACGTGACCTTTGACGAGCCTCTGGCCGATGGCGATGAGCTGGCCTTCTTTCCGCCCGTGACGGGTGGTTGAATGCAGGTTCGGGTACAAGAGGAAGACTTCGATCCCGCCGAAGTGTTGGCGGAGAAGCTCCCCAGCGCCTGTGGTGCCGTGGTCAGTTTCGTGGGTACCGTGCGGGATTACAGCGATGCGAGCGATATTCTGGCGCTGGAAATCGAGCATTATCCAGGCATGACGGAGCGCGAGCTGCGGCGCGTGCAGGAAGAGGCGGCGCGTCGCTTCGATATTCTCGACAGCCTGATCGTCCATCGCTATGGCAATCTGGGTCCCAGTGAGCGCATCGTCCTGGTGGCCGTCTGGTCGAGTCATCGCGCTGCGGCCTTCGACGCCTGCCGCTTCCTCATCGACGTTCTCAAGACCTCGGCGCCCTTCTGGAAGAAGGAAATCACCCCCGCCGGTGCGCGTTGGGTGACGGACTGCCCCGGCTGCCGGGCCGGAACCCGTCACGGCCACGTTCATCCCGATGTGTTACAGGAGTCTTGAAAGGTGCCCAGTTTCGATGTCGTCTCGGAAATCGACCTCCAGGAAGTGGACAATGCCGTGAATACCACACGCAAGGAAATCGGCACACGCTACGATTTCAAGGGCAGCAAGGCCAGTATCGAGCGCAAGGACCACGAACTCCTGCTGCTGGCGGAAGACGAGTACAAACTCGGGCAGATGCTGGACCTGCTGGCGGCCCGTCTGGTCAAACGGGGCGTGGATCTGAAGGCGCTGGACTATGGACCAGTGGAGACGGTGGGTGGTGGTCTGGAGCGACAGGTGATCCGTCTCAAGGCGGGCATTGCGGCCGAGGTGGGCAAACGCATGATCAAGCATCTCAAGGATGGCAAGTTCAAAGCCCAAGCCAGTATCCAGGGCGAACAGCTACGCGTCAGCGGCAAGAGTCGGGACGAGCTGCAGGCAGCCATCGCCGCCCTGCGCAGCGAGGATTTCGGTCAACCGCTGCAATTCACCAACTTTCGCGACTGAGCGTGGACGGTAGCAGCCAGAGTATTCGCCGTTTCCTGCGCGCGCACTATCAAGGCGCTGTCGCCACTCTGTCCGCCAGCGATGGATTGCCCTACGCGTCGGTGGTGCACTATGCCTGCGATCAGCAGGGACGCCCTTGGTTTCTCTTCTCGGATCTGGCGGTGCATAGCCACGATCTGGCGCGGGATGCGCGCGCCTCGCTACTGGTGTGGGAGGCGGGGCCAGATCTCATGGCCCTGCCGCGCGCGACCTTCCTTGGGCGGGTCTGCCGTGCCGATCCCGATCCGGCTCTGGAAGGGCGGCTGATGACCCTGCTGCCGGGTGCCGAATCTTATCTCGATATGCCCGACTTTCATTTTTATCGTCTGGAGTGTGCGCGGGTACGCTGGATCGGTGGTTTCGGAGCCATGGGCTGGCTCCACAGTGAAGTCGATTTCCTCCTGCCGGTCCCACGCGAGCTGGAGTTGCAGGAGGCCGCAGCCGTTACCCACATGAATGCCGACCATGCCGACGCCCTGGCGGATTACTGGCGCATGGCCTCGGGATCCGAGCCCGCGGCACCGGTACGGCTCCTGGCTCTGGATCCGGAGGGTATGGATCTG
>ERZ1669247.672-NODE-672-length-10155-cov-2.194158_pt1 | contig 10155 bp, 15 predicted proteins | sample MGYA00579297_ERZ1669247 | MGnify/ENA primary metagenome ERZ1669247 (study PRJEB41166, sample SAMN08046056) | hot springs metagenome | biome: hot spring; feature: acid hot spring; material: thermophilic sediment; isolation source: thermophilic sediment from acid...
TACATTTAGGGCCAGCACTAAGGGCAATTACGAGGCGAGCTTTAAGCGGCCAGTTATACTAGAAAAAGGGGAAACTGTAGCTATCAGCCGTAGAGTGAAGAACAGGTGGAGGCTTTCTGGCTACGGGACTGTTGAAAGGCTATTGGGTTGAAAAAGATAGTCATATTTGATACTAGTTTTCTTATAAATTCTTTGAGGTCGCGTCGTGACCTGATTGCGTCGATAGAGGAGTGCGTGGGGCCGTTTCTAGGCGTTGTGCCATCAGCTGTTGTGGAGGAGCTCAAGAAAATGCCTAAGGAGGTGGGCGGCCCTGCGCTGATCACAGCGTCGAATTTTTCTATTTATCTATGCGCTGGAAACTATGCGGATGGATGTATTTTACACCTAACCGACAAGAAGGGCTGGGTTTTAGCTACAGACGATTTGCCTTTATCTCGTCAAGCTCGGATATGGGGAATTCCCGTTATATCGCATAGCGGTAGGAAGCTGAGATTTTCTCCCGTCGATAGATGATTAATCTCTTTCAGAGTCCAGTAAGTAACATCGCGTTTAGGGAGAAAGTATGCGTTATAAAGAAAAGTTAATCGCTAAAACAATTTCGGTATTAAGATTAATCGGACAGTAGCTCACTTACTGCTTAACCTTTAAGGCGTACATGCCAGGTTTCTTAATCCCTAAGAGCGAAGCAACCTTAGAATCCGTGGCGTCTAGTATAACGACCATCCCATCCCATCTATCGCTGAATTCTCTGCTTCCGCAATTCGGGCATACGCTTGTATCATCTGGTACTAATAATTTGCAGCGCACACATGCTTTCAGTGCTGCTCACCCTTCGCTTTTGCGGCTTCTCTTTCTGTATCGAGCCATTGAAGACTGCCAAGTCCTGGCTGCCTAAGCGTCAGATTAACCTTTACGTCGCTTGCATCCCCCTCGTGCATACTAATGGTTATAATCCTCGAGCGGCCGATAAGTGAGTAAAGTAAAGGTTGCTTCATGATAGGTGGCGCCTTGACCTATGGGGACCTTACCTTCTTCGGAAGCTTGTACGTCGAGTACTTGCAGTACGATACCGACTTCTTCGCTAATTACTTTTCCGACGTATTTTTCTTTTATCGCGAGAGCAACAGCGTCTTCGAGAGGATTACCGAAGAACGTTGCAGGTACTCTCACAAGGTCGTTGACTTTGTATAGGTAAAACATAAGGTCATTTATACAGACCTTTTTATTTCTATTGGCTTAGATAAATATATTACGAGAATAACTCAGCTGATTTCGGTATTATTTTTGCTACGCTTTGCGACGGTCTTGGGCTATTTATTTATTAGCTAAAAATTTTGCCGATTAGCTAAGCAATGGCTCTTAAACTTTTTGAAGCAACTGTACTAGGCCGTGAAGGGCTTCTTTTCGGCGGCCAAAAAAGTTCGGTGAGGACGCGAGGGCCAAGAGCCCCTCATCGCGGAGGCGGTTAAAATGGCACAGGCTTACGGTTTCTTGGCTTGTTAGGTAAAGGCGCGAAAGGGAGAGGACAAAAAGCGGGATGGCTTAACACCTAGGATTTATTCAACGAAGCAGAAGTAACTGTAGTTTTTGTTAGATTTAACCCTAACGGGGAAAGGGGCGGGAGTCCGCTTCCGCGAGGGCTGGGTAGTCCACTTGAATGTGATGACGCTGGACAGCTTCATGCCATAAAGTTATAGACGCTAAGCACTATATGATTATGGGATCTAGGTGGATACCGAATCCGCTTGACGTGGAAAGAATGCGGCACCCATTCGGACAGTTATATCCCGTTGAAAACCTCTATGAGCTTAAACAAAAGTTGGTTGCGGTAACCGGAAAAACAGTAATAGCATCAGTTGGCGATGTAGTGAGTTCGTTTCTGCTGGGCAACGGAATTAACCCTGAGATAATTGTTTTCGACGGAAAGACATTAAGAGGACCTACTGATACGCCACTTATTTCCAAGGATTACGCTAGGTATACTGTTAGAAATGAGGCTGGCTCTATAAGCCAAGAAGCTATGCTGGTCATACGGCGTTTGGCTGCCTCTATAAAGCCAGGTCAAAGGGTGTGCGTTCAAGTAGATGGTGAAGAGGATCTTTTAGCACTTCCTTTAATAGCGTATCTTGATGCCTCTTCTATTGTAATTTACGGACAACCTAGGGAGGGCGTTGTTATGGTTACAGGTAATGCTAAAAAGCAAGAGGCATTAATCATATTGGAGAGGATGCAGGTCGTCTGAAGAAGTAAAAAAAGTAAGTGAACTTAGGAACCCCCTATTAAAGAGGGTTGAATTGGCGTTACAAATACCTATAGAAGGGGCCACTCCTACTAGAAAGCAGATTAGGTCAAAAGTGGCTTCGGCTTTAAGAGCAGAAGAAAATAGGGTTGCAATTAAGAAAATAAAACAAGAATACGGTGAAAAAATAATAACCGTTTTCGCAAACGTTTATGATGATGAAAAAGCTCTGGCCGCTTTTGAGCACGCGCACTACGCCAAAAGGCTTGAGGGAAAAAAGGCGGCTCAGCCGGCGGCTTGATAGAGGTAAAGCGAAATGTCAGAAGTGCATAAAATTTATGAATATTCCTATGAGACGGGGTCTATATCATTAAAAAATAGAAAATGCCCTCGCTGCGGTTCTGTAATGGCTAAGCACACGGTTGGAGGAGCTAGGTGGAGTTGTGGTAAGTGTGGTTACACCGAATATATAAAGGGATCTTAATTTTGAGGTACTGGCTTGGCATTGAAAGTACTGCCCATACCTTTGGGGCCTCTATTATATCTGAAGATGGTTCAATAATATCGGATGAACGCGATATTTATGTGCCTCCGGAGGGTGGCTTACAACCGAGAGAGGTGGCTAGGCATCATACAGATGTGGCGCCCTCAGTTATCGGCAAGGCCTTTTCAAAGGCTGGGATAAAGTCAAAAGATGTAGTTGCCTTGGGGGTGTCTTATGGACCAGGATTGGGACCATGCCTCAGGGTCGGGGTGGCAGTAGCTAGGGCCCTTTCGTCCTACTATGGTTGGAGGCTCTACCCCGTGAATCACACGGTCGGCCACGTAGAAATTTCTAGGCTCCTCAGCGGCTTTGTTGACCCTTTAGCAGTTTACGTATCCGGAGGTAATACAAACATCGTTGCTTGGAAGGACGGCCGGTATAGAATCTTCGGCGAAACCCTTGATATCGCCGTAGGCAATTTGCTGGATTCGTTCGCCAGAGAAGTCGGACTAAAGCACCCAGGAGGCCCAAAGATAGAGAAGCTTGCTAGGGAAGGCGCAAAAATGGGGCTAATTGATTTACCGTATTCCGTTAAGGGACAAGATGTTTCATTTTCTGGCCTTCTAACTGCCGCAATAAAAACGCACAGGTCTGGTGAAAAGCTAGAAAGAGTGGCATATTCTCTTCAAGAAACTGCGTTCGCCATGATAGCGGAGGCCGCAGAGCGGGCATTGGTGCACACGAGGAAAAGTTCGATAATTTCGGCTGGCGGCGTGGCCGCTAACTCTAGGTTGAATGAAATGCTAAAGTATGTGGCGGAAGATCACGGGATACCATTCTTTGCTACGCCCATAAGGATGGCGGGCGATAACGGCGCTATGATAGCTGCCGTGGCCATGGAAATGGACCTTGGAGGAATAAGGTCCGAAGATCCGCAATCGTTAATGCCGACGCCAAAATTAAGAATCAATGATACTGAGGTTAATTGGAGGATAAATAATTTTCGCGTTATTATGGGCGATTATAAATGAGTTCGATTGAGTTCTTAAAAGAGCTAAAATTGGTTGCTAAGGGTGCCGAGGCAGAGCTTTGGTTGGGCGAATTTTTAGGCCAGCAAGTAGTTATAAAGAAGAGAATAAGAAAATTATATAGGGATCCTTTATTAGACGCTAAATTGCGTTTAGTTCGTACGATGGAAGAAGGAAGGCTTTTGGCGAGATCCAGCTCAGCAGGGGTCAATGTCCCATTTCCTTTCTTCATAGATCCCCTTTCTTATACTTTAATCGAACAAGTATTAAACGGGCCCTTGCTTAGAGACATCGATCCGATAGACGTTGGCTTGATGAAAAAAGTGGGGTTTGAGGTAGCAAAACTTCACCTTAGTGGCGTAGTGCACGGAGACTTAACTACTTCTAACGTAATTGTTTTGTCTGGAACCGATCCCTTCATCATAGATTTTGGGTTAGGAGCTTTTAGCGCGGATTTAGAAGACAGGGGTGTGGACTTACTTTTGCTTAAGAAGTCGCTCGAGGCTAATTTACCAAATCAATCTTACGATTTATTTTCGAGTTTTTATGAAGGTTATAAAGAGATCTTAGGCGCGGATGCCGCGCAAATCCTTGCAAGATCTCAAGAGATTGAAAGGCGGGGAAGATATTTTGCAGAAAGGAGTTTTGATTGATTTCAATAACGCTTGTTACTGGTAATAAAAGGAAGCTCGCGGAAGTAGCAGCCATAATGGAGCCCTACGGTATAAAAGTAACTATGGCTAAGGCCGTTAAATTTGAAGCACAAGGCGAGATAGATTTTGTGTCCAGTCTAGCAGCTCAGCTGGCTTCTATGGAATTGTTAGCCCCTGTTGTAGTCGATGATTCTGGATTATACGTAGATTCTCTGAACGGTTTTCCGGGTCCATATTCATCTTACGCGTTTGACAAATTAGGGAATAAAGGGTTGCTTAAGCTGATGGATGGGGTACCTGACAGAAAAGCTGTATTCCGTTGCGTAGTTACTTACGCTGATGTTATAACTGATGAGATAAAAAGTTTTGAAGGACAAATTACGGGCTATATTCGGTCGGATATTGGTAAAGAAGACGGTTTTGGGTTTGACCCCATATTTTCGCCTTTCGGTCCAGGCGGAAAAGCGTTTAGGAAGTTAGCGGTCTTCCTGTTAAATAAAATAGCGCAGGGCTAAATCGGATCGCATTAAATATTATTTTAAGCGAAGTAACTCTTATATTATGATTGAAATTGATGGGAGTTTCGGTGAAGGAGGAGGCCAAATGCTTAGGACCGCCCTGGGGCTTTCTGCAGCCCTTCAGCAACCCTTCATCATAAAAAATATAAGGAGTAAAAGAAGGAAGCCTGGACTACAGACTCAGCACCTTAACGTACTCGATATGATGGAAAAATTAACCAACGCGGAAGTAAGCGGTAAGAGCTTGGGGTCGACTGAGGTTTTCTTTTTTCCGCGCGAAAAACCCAATGGGGACTTGAAGGTTAATCCGGGTACAGCGGCAAGTATTTCATTAATGATCCAGCCGCTTCTTATTGCAAGCATAGGCTCTAATTCAATTCGTCTGCTTTTGAGTGGAGGAACGGATGTCCCCCTTTCGCCCCGTATCGACTACGTAACTCTCGTAGAAATTCCTATTCTGAGGCAGTTTGGGGTTCGTTGTGAGCTAAATGTTATGAAAAGGGGATATTATCCTTTGGGAGGAGGAATTGTCGATTTTCGGCTTAATGCTTGGGTAAAGCCCGATTTTATGGATATAGTAAGGGGAGAATTAACTGATATATACGGAGTTTCCTCGTGTTCATCCTTGCCAGAAGGAATCGCGGTGAGGCAGGCCAATTCTGCCGCCGATTTAATTAAGCGTAAAATAGGTCTGGTTCCAAGGATAAGCATCGAGCATTACAGTTTTAGTGCTGGCAGTTCTATAACTTTAGTTGCCCGTTTGGGCAAGGCTTTAATCGGCTCCGATGCGCTCGGTTTGAAGGGGAAACCGGCCGAGATCGTAGGCGAGCAAGCCGCTCAAGGCCTTATAGATGATCTATTGATCGGCTCTTCCGTTGATAGATATATGGCGGACGCCCTAGTCCCTTTTATAGCGCTAGTTGGGGGCTCCTATACGATTCCCGAGTTCACCGAGCACGTGAAGAGCAATTTATATGTAGTAGAAAAGTTCTTAGGAAAAAGGATAAATGTTACAGAAGAGGTTTCAGCCTCCAAAAAAATTTGGAGGCTATACGCCAACAAGGTTATTTAAACGTCCTCCGAGTAAATCCCGTAACGCGTATAACTATCTGTATAAATTCGTCGTGAAGAACGCAGTAGTTATAGGATTGCAGTGGGGAGATGAAGGTAAGGGGAAGATTATCGATTATCTTGCGGCGGACTTTAACGCAATAGTAAGGTTCAACGGCGGAAGTAACGCGGGTCACACCGTAAAAGCCGGCCGTGAAAAACACATATTTCATATACTACCTTCCGGTGCGCTGAGGGGAAAGCAACTTTACCTTGGCAGCGGGGTAGTCCTGGACCCTGACTCTTTAAGAAAAGAGCTTGAAGCGGAAAACGCAAGGGTTAAGGTAGATTATAGGTGCTCGCTGGTGACACCTTTTGAGAAGCGGCCGAGTTAATGGAAATTGATACTAAAGGGGACGGAATACTCTTTGAAGGGGCGCAAGGAGCCCTATTAGATTTAGACTACGGGACCTATCCTTTTGTCACTTCATCCCATACTATTGCGTCATACGTTGGTGTAGGTGCCGGTTTTTCCGTTAATATGGTCGATAGTGTAATTGGTGTTGCTAAGGCTTATCAAACGCGCGTCGGTGCAGGGCCGTTTCCTACTGAACTAGGCGGAGCGTTTGCTGAGGACCTGAGGACCAGGGGTGATGAGTTTGGTTCTACTACTGGTAGACCGAGGAGAGTTGGGTGGCTTGATCTAGTATCGTTAAAATATTCAGTATCATTAAACGAACCAAAAAAGCTAAGCCTTATAATAACTAAGGCCGATGTCCTATCCGGTATGAAAGAGCTTAAAGTGGCTGATTGGGGAAGGAGTGCCAAGCAAGGATGGGATGCCATGCCAATTGAACTCAAGAAATTTGTAGATTTTGTAGAAAACTACCTTAGGGTTGAAGTAAGCGCAGTTTCGGTCGGGCCTGAGAGGGAGATGATAATTGAGCGCAGGCGACGAGTTATCTCCTATTGACGGTAGGTACAGAGATGAGGTTGCATCGATAAGAGATTTATTATCTGAGAAAGGTCTCTTTTATGAAAGGGCGAGAGTTGAACTTCTTTACTTAAAGGCGCTTGAGAGCGCGCCCCGAATTTTGATCCGGAAACAGTTCTGAAGAGCCTACCCTCCAATTGGTACGAAGAAGTGAAGGGCGCAGAGAAAAATGTGGGCCATGACGTAAAGGCTCTAGAACTAGTACTTCGCAAGAAGCTTGACGAGCTTGGTTATACAAAGCTATCGCCAATAGTACACCTGGGTCTTACTAGCGATGACGTGAATAACTTAGCTTACGCGAGGCTTTTGCTTAAATCTATGCGCGAGGTCGTCAAGCATTACTCTATTCTTGTAGGGCTGCTCTCAGAGTTGGCGGTGAAGTATGAAAAGAATCCTATGTTAGCTAGGACCCACGGGATGCCTGCAGAACCAACCACGTTCGGAAAGGAAATGGCTTTTTTTTCTTGGCGGATTTCCATGCGCGTGCGCGCCGCCTCGAAAATAAAACCGTATGGCAAACTGGGAGGTGCCGTAGGAAATCACAACGCATTAGTATTTCTTAGGCCTGATTTTGACTGGATTTTATTCTCACAATCTTTCGTGCGTTCGCTGGGATTGGATTACGCTCCGCTCACTCAACAAACGGTACCATATGAGGGGTCTTCTGATATGTTGCATCAGTTAATGTTGCTTAATTACATAACTCAGGAATTAGCTAGGGATCTTTGGACTTATAATATGTTGGGTTTGGTTAGTTTCGAGAGGAAAGGCGTGAGTAGTTCTACGATGCCGCACAAAGTTAACCCAGTAGATCTCGAGGATGCGGAAGGACAAGTAGACGCCTCAAACTCGTTACTTTCTACTATAACTTACAAGTTGGTGCAAACCAGGTTGCAGAGAGACCTTTCAGACTCTCCGGTTAGAAGGTTGCTGGGGCAGGCGATCGCTCATTCTTTAATAGCATGCGATAGAGTGATTAAAAGCTTACAATATATGAGGGTAAATACCGAGAAAATGGCAGATGAATTGATGTGTCATCCTGAAATACTCTCTGAGGCGGTTCAAGTCTCTCTGAGACTTCAAGGGGACGAGAAAGGTTACGAAAAAGTGCAGCAAGGAATTGGAGAGCTAGAGTTAATTCGTAAACTGGTTAAGGGTGAGCTCGGTGAAAGGCTTTCCGACTTAAAGCCTACAAACTATTTGGGTATTGCGCCAAGGCTAGCTAGATTGGCGGTCGAAGAGAGCCAGATAGCATTAAAAGAAGCGCAGGCCTCTATTGCCAGCTGGCCCCAGTAACCCTTAAGGGCAATGCCTTGCACGATTTATGGACGTCGAGATAAAATTTGACTACGACAGCGAAGACCTTGCAAAGGCAATTCTTAATGGGACTGCCCCCGACAACAGTCTTGCCCCAGAAGGTCAGTCGATTAGCGAAAAACAAATATTAAGTAGCCTTTACGTCAGTTTTTCCGGCGAGATCACGGAATCATTTCTTTATAGCATTGAAGATTTTTTTGACAAAGAAGAACTTTGCCTTGCGGTTATCAGAGCAGTGCCTTGATTGAAGCGCATTGCTTATTAAGGAAGGTCTTATTTTTACGGAAGTTGTCTCAAGTACGTGTTAAAGAAAAGCACTGGTACAGTATATATGCCCCATCGGCCTTAGGTAATAAGGAAATTGGAAAGGCTTTGGCTGTTTCTCCTGAGGATTTAATGAATAGGACTGTTGAAGTGACGCTCTATGAATTAACTGGCGATATTGAGCAAGCCCATGTCCATCTGACTCTTCAGGTAAAGCGGGTAGAAGGCGGTATAGGCTACACTCAGTTTAAGGGCCATCATTTCTCTAGAGACTATTTGGGCGGAAGAATAAGGCGCAGGTACAGTAAGGTAGGCGCAATATTTGACGTGAAAACTAAAGACGGTTCTTTATTGCAACTTCAAGCGGTTGCAATAACGGCTACGCCAGCTTCCAGGTCCCAAAGACATGACATAAGGGCAAGCTTGATAAAGACAGCACAAGAGCAGGCCTCGGGTACTATTTTCTATGATTTTATTCAGGAAATGGTTATGGGTAAGTTGGCGCAGGTAATGCAAAAAGATGCGAAGAGAATTTTTCCCATAGCCTTTTTAGACGTAGCTAAGTCCAAGGTAAAATCTATCGGTGAGCAAACTGTCAGCCCGGCGCCAGCCGTCCAGCAAACCGCTACTGCTGAATGACGTTTTGGTGAACTGGGACCCAGTTGGGGGCCCGCTGTCCGTAGGAGCGGCTTTAGGCGGCCAGAAAAAGAAAGTATTGGTTTCTGGGAATAGTCAAATCGCTAGTACGATTTTAAGTGGTATATCCTTATCAGGCGGTTACGCTTTTCAATGGCCCGCCGATTTACCTAGTTCGTTAGCTTCTTTTGCGTGCAATTATTTTAAGTTTGATGCTTGTGCAATTTGCAGAGGGGATTCTGTAGAGATCCTGGTCAATGGAAGGGCACCGGCTCCGACTTTTATGAATGCGTTGGGTTCTGTCGACCTTTCGTCATTTTCATGGGATAATAGTTCGGAGCGCGGATGGTTTAGTATGTCGTCGAAACCATACTTGGACGCGTTGACTGACTTTTTTTGGGCGCCTTTGCACGGCCGCTCCATATCGCTATTAGATGAAGGTAATTCTTTAGAGTCTCAGCTAACTATAGAGTTCCTTAAGAGGCTAGGGGCTGACGCAGTATCGGCTAGTTTTGCGACAAGCGATTTTTTAGGTTTCGAGGGAGGCCGTCCCTTTCGCATGAAGGATAGCCAAAAAATTAATCCTTGGTCAGCAGTTCTTGGGTATTTTGGAATGATAAAGAACGGCGTCGTCGCTATAAGTATGGATGCTCCTGCGAATTTTGAAGAGGAGATCGAAGAAGAGGGCGGGAGGGCTATAAGGCTAGGCTTGGAGCTGAACGATATGTCGGCTGGCAATGAAGCGTTCGAGGCTGGCGTAACTTCCAAAGGTGATTGGATTTTTCCGTTGATTCACCGCTGGAAAGAGAACGTTGGCGCAATGGTGGCGTTTGCGTTTGCACATAACCACGAGTTCAAACCTTTACCCTCTTTTTCTAAAGAGATTAACGCATCTAAAGTAGACGTAACAAAATTAGGATGGCCCGCGTCATCTGGATGGGGATGGGTTGCTTTTAGAAATGAAATTGACGG
>ERZ1669247.675-NODE-675-length-10127-cov-2.876291_pt1 | contig 10127 bp, 9 predicted proteins | sample MGYA00579297_ERZ1669247 | MGnify/ENA primary metagenome ERZ1669247 (study PRJEB41166, sample SAMN08046056) | hot springs metagenome | biome: hot spring; feature: acid hot spring; material: thermophilic sediment; isolation source: thermophilic sediment from acid hot...
GAAAAAAATGCTGAAAAAATATTAGATCATTTTGGCTCTTTAGAAAAATTCTTTAACTCAAGCCTTTCTGAATTAGCAAGCATAATAGGAGAAAAAAAAGCATCAAAAATTAAAGAAATTATAAAGGTACCATATAAAAAAGGGTCTAAAGGGTTTAGCTCATTAGAAAATTACTATGACAATAAAGGCTGATATTTTGAGTCCGTTTGAATATACATCTAAGTGGTTCGTATTTAAAGCGTATGGACATGAAAATGTTAGAGCAACCCATAGGTCTACAATAGAAATAACCAAAGATAATTTTTTAACAACAAGAGGGGATTGCATAATAGGAATAAGGTCTGAAGCGTCTACAAAAGACTTTCCACAATGGTTAGTTGAAGACATAAAAAATGGAAGCAAAATATTTGTTGTATTTTGCACAAATAACTATTGTGATAGCTTAATAGGCTATGGAGATAAGGACCTTATACTTTCACACGAAAACAAAATTATATTCAGAAAGAGCAATTATATAGAACCCGCAACTGCTTTAATAAGAAGCAATAAAGCAGCTATAGATCTAAGTAGAAAGTTAATTGATGACATTAAAAAAAGCGGAGAATTTACAATTATGATAACAAGCCTTAAAATTTAAAAAAAGTTATATTACCCATATATTAATCTTTAATTGGAAAAAGCGAGGGTAAAATTTGAGCAAAAAATACCAAGAATTAAAGAAGACTAATGCTTCCCAAATCCTATCAATCATTAGTAAATTGATAATTCAAATAGAAAATACTTATGATGATGAATATAACCTTTTTGATGCAAAAGTAGAAAAAGATATCTTAGATTTAAGATCATTACTTAAAAAAATTAGCGGAAATATAATAGAATTAAAGATTAATACTCCATGGGAGTTCGAAGATTATTCTACTGAAATTGATGGTAAAGAGATTTTAATTAAAAAAGATCCAAATATTAAGGATTATATTAGCATAAAAGACGTTTATAATTTTATTCCATATATTCCATTTAAAACAGATTTGGATATAATAAAACCTTTTACAAAGAAAACTAGCTTAACTAATATAGAATTTTTATTTATGTATGATAACAATGGATATTTATCAATATTAGAGGGAGAATTGCTTAAAGTAAAAATACCTTTTATAAGAGTAGTTTTTAATATGCATACACATCCTGAAGGACATTGCGGATTTTCTGTTCCAGATATAAATAGCGGACTTGATTTATTATCTGAAGGTGGGCTAGCGACTTCTGTTGTTACAGATACTTGTGCTATTGTAATGCATAGACAAGGTCTAATAACAGAAAACGATTATATAAAAATTAAATCGAGAAAATATGAAAATGAAATTTTTGACTCAATAAAATTTATGAAAATTATTTACTAAGGTCCTAATAGATCTTCAAGTTTTGGAGGCTTAGGTGGTAGTCCCTTTCTATCCCTTATTTTCTTTATTAAATCTTCAAGTATTGAATCTGGTACTGGAGCCCATCTGCTAAATTCTGTTCCCCAAAAAGCTTTTCCAGCAGTAGATCCTCTTAATTCCTGTGATATATCAAAGCTTTCTGCAACAGGTATTTCAGCACTTACTGAAACTTGCATACCTACTTGTTTTACATCTAAAACCTTTCCTCTTTTCTTAGTTATTATTGCTGTTACTGGGCTCAAATAATCCATTGGAACTTTTATATCTAATTTCTGAATAGGCTCGAGAAGTGTTGGCTTTGATGTTAACATAGCAGCCCATATAGCATTTCTTACAGCAGGATATATTTGTCCAGGACCTCTATGGACAGGATCTTCATGTATTTCTGCATCGTGAAGTAACACTTTAAGTCCTCTAACAGGCTCTGCAGCCAATGGGCCTTCTTTAACAGCAATTCTGAAGCCTCCTAATATGGTATCCTTCACTTCTTTAAGGTATTGCACACCTGATGTTGCATCAATAAAGATGTTTATATTCTCATCTATAGTCCATATCTTTCTTGCCTCATCATAATCCCAACCTGCTTTATCTCTTAATATTTTAGCTCTATCTTTGGGATCTTGATCTTCATTAACCAAACCTTTATGTATAAGCTCTATAGTCTCTTCATTTAAAGGTTCAACGCTTATATAGAACCTATTATGTTTGTTAGGGCTCTTTCCTTCAAATGTTTCACTTTTTTGCTTAACGGACTCTCTATAAACAACTATAGGTGGACTTGCTTTTACCTCTACTCCATATAATTCTTTTAGCATCCACATAGCTATTTCTAGGTGAAGCTGCCCCATACCAGAAATTAAGTATTCTCCAGTTTCCTCATTTATCTTAACTACAAGGTTTGGATCTTCGATAGTAAGCTTCTTTAAAGCATCTATCATTTTTGGTAAATCTTGTAACTTTGCAGGCTCTATAGCAGATGTTACAACAGGTTCACTTATGTAATGAAGCTGTTCAAAAGGTGCTGCTTGAGATTTATATGACAACTCAACTAAAGTTTCTCCTGACTTAAGGCCTTCTATACCCATTAGAGCTCCTACATTACCAGCAGGTATTTTGTTTGTTAATTCTCTAAATGGACCCATATATAAGCTTACCTGTAATATTCTTCCACTACGATCGCTTGAAACAATATAAACCTCTTTTCCTGGTTCCAAGGTTCCTGAAAAGACTCTACCTGTAGCAACAATACCTGCTTTCTCTACTTTTATTGCATTAGCATAAAATACCAATGGCCCATTCGGGTCAGCTTCCATCATAGCCTTACCTAAATCAGTATCAAGATTTCCTTTCCATATTTTAGGAATTCTGTATTTTTGAGCTTCTCTAGGATTAGGTATAAATTTAACAGCCATATTTAATAATGCATCCCATATAGGAGCTTTCTTAAACAGCTCGACTACTTTATCTTTATTATTTGATGAATATGCATCTATTATTTGCTGAAATGTTATGCCCTTTTTTGCCGCATCAGGTACAGTTAAAGCCCATTTATCTTTTGCACTCCCAAAAGCTACATTACCTTCTGCTGGATTAATTTTCCACTTATTCCTGAACTCTGGCTCAGCATACATATCTATTAAATTGTTAACATCTTTTATTATCTCTACAAACCTTTCTTGGATTTGTTGGGGGCCAAATTTTAATTCCTTTATCAATCTGTCTACCTTATTAATATATAAGACAGGCTTTACTCTCTCTTCCAATGCCTGTCTTAATACTGTTTCTGTCTGAGTCATAACTCCTTCTGCCGAATCAACGACTACTATTCCTCCATCTAGGACTCTAAGGCTTCTCGTAACCATACCAGTAAAATCAACATGTCAGGGGTATCGATTAGATTAATAACGTAGGGTTTTCCATTAAATTCATGATAAAGGCTTGCATTAGCTGCCTTAACAGTCATTTCTCTTTCTTTTTCTACATTCAAATAGTCTAGAAGCAATGCATCGCCAGCTACTCTTTCGGATATAATTCCGGCTCCTGCTAACAACGTATCGCTAGTTGTAGTTTTTCCATGATCTACATGAGCAATAACACCTATATTTCTAACCTGTTCTATATTTGACATTATTTTTTCTATTTCTGATATGACTTTTACTCTAGCACCCATTTTTTTCACCTACTTCTTTTTAATTAAGAACTAATTAAGGGTTAAAAAATAATATTATTTTCATTTTGATTAAGCTTATTCTTTCTAAATTTTAAGAATTTTTATCAATTTGAAATATCCTAAAATTAACTTATAATATAATTCGCCATTAAAAATAATAACTCTAAGGAATTGTTTTGAATATTTCATTAAAAATGATGTTACTTAATTATACAAAATAATTTAAAATATTAAAATAAAAATTCCCATTTACTTTTAAGAAACATTGAGCTAGTTAATTTGAGTATTAGACAATTTAAAACCATTTTGTCCAATCAATGGTACAAAAATTACACCTATATCATATCTAATATTTATTTGACCCAAGTCGTCCTTTTTTAAAACGGTTAATTTTTGTTCTTCAATAGATCCAATTGGCATAACAGCTATCCCGTTATTTTTTAATTGATCATAAACAAAGTTAGGTATCTTGGGAGATCCATCTCCTACAATAAGTTTAACGTTTTTGTGTAAACCTAGTTTCTCTAGGTTTTTATATGCAGTCTCGGATAGCTCTTTAATTCTTTCAATTGATATTACTAAACCTTTTTCTTTAACTATATATGATAATATCGCTGTCTGATACCCAGAACCAGTCCCAATTTCTAATATTTTATCACCTTCCTTTAATTCCAACAGCTCTGTCATATAAGCGACTATACTTGGAGCACTTATTGTTTGCCCATACCCAATTGGTAAAGGTTTATCTTCATATGACTCATTAATATATTTTGGTGGAACAAAAATTGATCTATCTACATTACTAATAGCCTCTTCGACTATTTTAGTTTTTATAAAACCGGCATCTTTTAAATAATTAATTAACCTAATTTTTTGTTGATAAATATAGTTGTCTGACATTATTTCACCTTAATTCAATTCTTTTTAATCTAATTAATATATTAATTAACCTAAAATAATAACCTTATATTATTCTTCGTTAAATTTTTTAAAGGATAATCCAGAACTTTCAAGCATTTTACTTACCATAAAATATGGGATTCTTTCAAGCATAGATTTTTGACTTGAATCAGGAAATTCACTTATTGAATTTGAAGCTTCAAAGACTATATCATTTAACATATTCATTCCATTTTTTACTACATCATCACCTCTATCTTTGATTGCATACTTTTGCATAATCCATTTTTCAAATAACACTTCACCCGGATCGAGCTTTTCTTTTTTTCCTATTAAATATGAATAATAATCACTTATATCATCTGCTAATTGATATGCTATACCTAACTTATCTCCATAAAATTCTGCATTATCTAATACTGTTGAGTTCTTAGCGGCAATTGCTCCTAAAACTGTTGATAAACTAAATAATGATGCTGTTTTTAATTTAACAACATTTAAATATTCCGAAGGTAACAATTTTATTGAAGCATACGCATCCATAATTTCTCCTCTTACCATAGATTCCCATGATTTAATACTGTATTTTATAGCATCGAATCCATATTTTTCTATCACTCTTTGAGCTACTGGAACTAAAAGGAGAGCCGTTAAAGCAGTCTTTCCAATACCATATACAATCCAACTAGATAATTTTCCTCTCCTATTAACATCGTTATCAACTATATCATCTATTGCTAAGCTAGCTGCATGTACCATCTCAATAGCTACTGCAGCATCTGAGGCGAATTCAATATTAGATCCAAGAGACTCTGCAAAAAGAATCGTTAAAAACCCTCTAAACATTTTGCCTCCTGTTACCAAATATTTTGGTATCCCTTCTATTCCTAAATTCTCCATAGTCTTTGCTGCATCATATATTTTTGGTTGAAGATATTCTCTTACCTTTTCCCATTTTTCAAGTATTAAATTGTCTATGTCTTCATAGGAGATTTCTTTATTCAACCTTTGCACACCACTTCTTCCATTACTCATATCTTATTTAGGGGTTATTAATATGTATTCTTACTACCTTTTTTCACAAACATTTAAGAATGCTTAAATATTCTATACATTAAGAATCTTGCTAAGCAATATATTTAAATAAATATTTAATAAAATTTCTTTGGATCTGTCGCATATAATATCCCTACTATAATAGGCATTTTCTTAAAATTTACATTCTCAAAATAATTTCTTGCCAGCATTATAAACTCTTTTGGTGAATACATATAATTAATAGTTTTATGCAAATTAGGGTATAATAGAGCTTCTTTACCGCATCCCATAAGAAGACCTGATATAACTGATAATATGTTAAATTGAAAAAACGATATTATTTTTTCTAGTGCTGATTCAGGCCTGTACAGGTCTAATATAATTAATTTACCTTTTCTTTTCAAGACTCTAGAAAATTCGCGTAAAGCTTTATTATAATTCCTTGCATCTCTAAAAGAAAACATAGCTACTATTGCATCTGCAGAAGAATCTTTAATAGGAATATCCTCAAACATACCATTAATTGCATTTATGTCTCCTATATTATCTTTAGCCATTTTAATCATAGCAAATGATGGATCCATTGCAATTATTTGAGAATAATTATGAATAACTCTAATATATTTTGTTGAAGTCCCAGGACCACTTCCTGCATCTATAATAACATTTGAGCCCTTAGCCAACATAGTTGCAATTATTCTAAGTTTTTTTAATGTAAAAAGACTCATCAATATATTTACCTTTTCATAGCATCCCTTTTTAGAATAATTTTCTATTTCAGATACTATATTCTTCCAAAAATCTTCTTCCAATCCTTTACTCTTAATTTCTAATTCATTGCTATTTTTCATCCCTAACTCCATTGATTTTATTATAATAACTAATTTTATAGTTTATTTAAAAAATGAAATTAAAAATAAAGAAAAAATTAATTATCTTTTGGGTCAGAAACCTTTACAGGAGCTATTGAACGGGCTGTTTTCTCCAAATCTAATCCCAATAAGTTCTTGTTTCCAGTTTCGAATCCTTTGTAATACCAAACTAACGTTCCACCGACTCCTATTAATGCTATTATAAACATTGAAGCGGCACCTATTGCAAATGGTAAAGGTATTAATATCAATAGACCTGCTATTATAGCTGAAGAAACCCAAACTACAAATCTTACCAAAGAAACGTATAGACCTCTTCTGTTAGTTGGGAATAATTCAGGTTCTAACAAAGCTCTAGATGCCCATGTTAATTCTACCGGAACCATAAGTAACGTGAACATTGACAATATAGCAAATGATGACTTTGTTACACTACCAACTACCCACAATAATGCCCAAAACACAGCTAACATACCATAAGACATTAATGAGAAGACTTTTCTACTTACTTTAGATGTAACTAACAGGCCTGCAACTACTCCTACTATAGTCATAGTGAAGCCTCCTATCAAAGGAACATATGCTGCTACATTGCTGAAATATGCAAATGATGCACCATATGTTATGTAAACAAATGCAACGTCCTGAACAATTCCTATAAGGATTAATGTTAAGAACCTAAGGCCTAGACCTGCATTTGGATTTACTGTTTCGGTTGTATTATCTATTTTCTTCCATGCATCTTCTACATTACTTTGCTTTTTAACTGCCCTCCAAGGTAACGTCTCTGATGCCTTTAACCATGCCAATATCAATCCGATTGTTGGTGCTACATACATGAGGATTAAAGCGAGCTCATAATTAGCAGAAGCTGCAATAGCACTATTTATTCCGAATATGAGCAATGGAACATATGCTAAAGCTACTCCCAGATTTCCAAAATTTGGTCCTATAACAAGCAATTTACTTCTGTATTGAGAATTAACGCTTTCTGATATCATGGCTAATACAGGGCTTTCTAAGCCTATAGCTGCCATCCCAACTATTGCTATGGATACCAAAAGCGTTATTGTTCTTGCAACACCAGAAACGAAATTAAGCCATACTGGTAAATATAATATCATACCTAGTAGGACCAAGCCTGACGATAAAATAAACGCAAGCTTTCTTCCTAGCGCATCAGCAATGTATCCAGCTAATAAGGCGCCAATTCCTCCGAACAAATATGGTAATGTAAATCCAAGCCATGCCAGATTTGATGGTATAACTTCAGTTAGTGCAGATAATGGACCATAACTTTCTGCTAATCCGAACACTATCATACCTAAAGATAATGCGACGAAAGCTGCCCATGGAAATCCTATAGATGATTTTTCAGCCAAATACGTCACCGAATCTAGTCGATTTGACCAGCAGTTATAAATTATTAACAAAATTTATTATAAAATTTTACTTGATTAAATAAAATGCAGTTTATTATAGCACCTAAAGATACCTTTATTGAACTGAACTTTTTTAACCTAGAAAGTTAGGTTTTTAAATAAATTTAACAGTATATGAGCGCATACTTCATTTCACTTAAGGAATCTTAAAAGAATTTTCAAACAATAAAAACGGAAAAATTTAGACATTAGTTACATTCCTTTATAGATCATATTCTCTTCTTTCCTACTCTATATTGCAAGAACAGAAAAACTTTACAGTACCTTAAAGGGAAAGGGCTTACTATCATTTATTCCCTATTAAAATAAAAATAATAGAAACTATAAAAATTAAAACCGAAGAAAAAACTGAAACTATGCCAATTCCAAAAGAAAGACTTGAAACCCCTATTACTGAGGTTATTTCTGGAGCAAACCCGCCCAAAATTCTACCAAACATGAAAACAAAATTTGAAGCAGTAGCTCTCAACTCTATTGGATAGTTTTCACTAACCCAGATACCATCATATGAAAACAATCCAGATGATATATAAAGCAATGCTAAGAGAAGAACTGTAAAATAAGAATTCTTAGCAAATATTAACAAAAAACCCGAAATAAGCCCTAAGGCTGAAAAGCTCATAGTAGTTTTACCTCTTCCTATTTTATCAGACAAAAAGCCAGCAAACCAATAAGAAAGAAAGCCAATTATAGAAAGTATACCTATATCTGATGTCATACCAAGCTTTTCAATTAAAGTTGGAGCAATACTTAATAAAGGAACACTTAGCAAAAATGCTCCTACAACTATTAAAGATAACAAGATTGTTTTATATCTATATTTGCTAATAAAAAGGTCACCTATATTTGATACCCTTTTTTGATGAGTTTTCAACGTTTCTTTAATAACTACTGAAGATATTATGCCAAAAATTAAACTTATTATACCAATAGTTAAAAATAGGAATCTCCAATATCTAATAAAACTAAACGTTAAAACATCTAATCCAAATCCTACATAATAAAGACCTTGAACTAATCCCCCAAATGACCCTGTATATGAGCCTAAAGTTTCAACTATTAATGCATAGGCTATGCCATTCTCAGCATTTACGCCAAAACCAACAAAGAACCAGCTTATAAATAATTCAATGATAGAATTAGAAAATGATGAAATAATTAGAAATAAAGAAAACAAAATTATAGATAAAATTGTTGTAAACTTCCTACCAACTTTATCTGCATATCTTCCTAAAATAAATCCTCCAATAGCTCCTCCTATAAAGTCTATGGGAAATGTTAAGCTGATAATGTAAAGAGGTACATTAAAATAACTTGAAATTTGGGTAAGAACCATGGAAATTGAAAATACTACATAAGCTGATAATGTAAAAGGAACTAATACACCTATCATATTGTTAATTTTATATTTATTCAAGCAACCCCCTATTAAACTAAATTAAAAGATAAAATTAAAATTTTCATACTCAAGTTAATTAAAAGATAAACAAATTATAAGCCCATTTTCAATAGTATAAAATGCGATGAAGAGTGTGGTGGACCCGGAAACTTAAAAGTTAATGACGACAAGGAGCCCTCTGAGCACTAGATTTTTTATTAATATTCTAATATTGTCTTGCATACCTCATAACTGTAAAAGCCTTTTCACCACATATAGGGCATTTTTTGCCAGATAATTTCTTAGAAGGCCATGGTGTTCCTAAACTTTTTGCCTCGAGCTCTTCCATGATTTTGTTTGCGCATGTCTCTTTACCGCACCAAGGGATTTCAACAATTCCCTTTTTATTTATATAATCCTTTGCTTCTTTTATATTATCAAACTCATATATTTTTTGTTGTAAATTCTTCCACGCTCTTTCATATAAATTGCTTTTGATGCTTTCTAGAATTAAATTAATTTCTTTTATAACATTGCTTTCTTCAACTACCTTTCTTGCTAAAGTATCTCTTCTAACTATAGTTATGGTACGATTCTTTAATTCTCTAGAGCCAATTTCTATTCTAACAGGAATACCTTTAGCTTCCCAATAATAGTATTTTTCTCCAGGAGTGATTTCTGGCCTATCGTCAATTTTGCATCTAATTTTAGAATCAACAAGTTTATTAAGTATATTTTTGCTATATTCAATTACAGATTGTGCTTCTGATTCATTATTTGATGGTATTGGAACTATCACCACTTGTATAGGGGCAATGTCAGGTGGCAACACTAGACCATTATCATCTCCATGTACACCAATTATTGTTGCAATAACCCTATCGCTTA